>ODAI014596884.1_pt1 | contig 27180 bp, 21 predicted proteins | sample 1539321 | NCBI WGS metagenome assembly ODAI01 (sample SAMN02144231, study PRJEB22623) | gut metagenome | biome: sheep rumen | host: Ovis aries | place: New Zealand
AGCATTTGCGGCTTGTTTCTTGTCTATACATCGGTCAGAAATTAGTATAATACTGATTCTTCCTCGATGTATAGACGATCTCCAAGCCTCAGATCCCTTATATTCAAGCATTTGCGGCTTGTTTCTTGTCTATACATCGGTCAGAAATCAGTATTAAATGTGCCATATATCTCATAAAAATACCGAGCCCTTATGTTGGAGCTCGGTAATAGTACTAACTAAAGTGCCTGTCGGGACTGCCGATTGCCCGTCAGTGCTACTGACTGCCTGTCGGTGCTGCTGACTGCCTGTCGGTGCTACCGACCCGGCTCAGCTGTTGTTCCTTACAAGCTGATCGTAGGCAGCCTGTTCAAAGTACTTGTCGAGGGTATCCTTGGAGATGGAATACCCTGTGGAGGTCTTGATGTACTGGTCTATCTCTCCGTTCTTGATGGCATCCTTGATATCCTCCACCGAAAGATTGAGGTACTTTGCAGCCTCTGTCTCGGTAAAATACTGCTTATCGGGAGCGTTGGTAACATCAAGGGATGAGGGAGATGAAAAGCTGGATGCAAAGGTCTGCCCCTCAACGGCAGCTGTCAGCTTTTTCATGGAATTGCTCACGCCGGATGAGGCAATGAGAATGAATATCCCCAGTATCAGAGAGGAGAGTATCAGCGCACCGGCAAGAAGAGCGTTGGGATTGAATCGGACCGGAGGACGAGACGCTCCGGCAGTATTGGACGGATAACGATTATTGCTCTGAGGAGTTGCCATGACTAAAGACCCCCTATGGAGAAAATATAGTTGTTGGCGTGCGCCCGCAGGGCGGGCTGCCGCTCGTTTGTTGCTTTGTGCTGTGCCTTTTCTTTACCGCTCGGCAGCTTTGCATACTGCATGCGCTTGCCCGCTGTTCTTGCTGCTCGGTCATCTGTATGATAAGTTACCGAGCCTGTATGTAACGGTCCCGATAAAAGACATCAACGGGTGCCTGCGGGCGCTGCCCGCCCGCTCAGGCTTTTTTGCGTTCGCTGCGGTAAATGAGGGTAGGCTTAACATCCCCGCCCACGCAGGCAGCAGTTACTACTACTTCTGCTATGTCGTCATCGGACGGAGCGGAGAACATAGTGTCAAGGAGGATGCCCTCAACGATGGCTCTTAAACCTCTTGCACCCGTGTTCTGCTCGATAGCCTTCTTAGCGATGGCATCGAGAGCCTCATCCTCGAAGCGCAGCTTGATGCCGTCCATGTCAAAGAGCTTGGTATACTGCTTTACCAGGGAGTTCTTGGGCTCCGTGAGGATACGGATGAGAGCGGGCTCGTCCAGCTCCTCAAGAACGGATATAACAGGCAGACGGCCGACTATCTCGGGCACCATGCCGAATTTCACAAGATCGTGGGGTGTAACACCCTTGAAGATGTTCACCTCTTCGTTCTTGCTGCGCACATCCGCACCAAAGCCCAGGGTGGAGGATTCCTTCCTGCGCTTGATGATCTGCTCAAGGCCGTCAAAGGCACCGCCGCAGATGAAAAGGATGTTGCGGGTGTTTATCTGTATGGCTTCCTGATAGGGGTTCTTGCGCCCGCCCTGGGGGGGAACATTGGCGACAGTGCCCTCTATGATCTTCAGAAGAGCCTGCTGAACGCCCTCACCGCTTACATCACGGGTGATGGACACATTTTCCGACTTCCTTGCGATCTTGTCGATCTCATCTATGTAGATGATACCCAGCTCGGCACGCTTGATGTCGAAATCCGCTGCCTGTATAAGGCGCAGGAGGACATTCTCAACGTCATCGCCTACATAGCCTGCCTCCGTAAGAGTAGTGGCATCCGCAATGGCGAAGGGGACATCAAGGGTCTTGGCAAGAGTGGAAGCGATAAGGGTCTTGCCGACACCCGTAGGCCCCAGAAGGCAGACATTGGACTTTTGTATCTCAACATCGTTTTTCTTGTCGCCCAGGGTGTTGATCCTCTTGTAGTGGTTGTATACGGCAACGGAAAGGGCTGTCTTTGCCTCATCCTGACCGATAACATATTCATCAAGCACAGCCTTTATCTCTGCGGGCTTTTTCAGCTTGACGGAAGAGGAGCGGGAACCTCTGCGGGGCTTCTTCTCCTCCTCAAAGTCGGGGTCCGGAACTATACCGTCATCCACCAGTCTGCTGTAACAGTAGGCGATACAGTTTTCACATATATTCACGCTCTGCGGACCGGAAAAAAGCCTTAATACTTCCTTCTCCGACCTTCCGCAGAAAGCGCATCTCTTTAAAACGGGGGGCATCTGAATATATCACCTCTTGAATAAACAACGGTATGTACTGCCGCTTACCTGTGCTCTATGACCTTGTCGATAAGACCGTAGGCAAGAGCCTCTTCTGCGGTAAGGTAATTGTCTCTTTCCGTATCCAGTGCTACCTGCTCCACGGATTTTCCCGTGTTGGCTGCAAGGATGGTGTTCATCTTGTCTCTTGTGCGGACAAGGTGATCGGAATGTATCTTGATGTCGGTACACTGCCCGGAAAGTCCGCCGCCGCCTATAAGGGGCTGGTGGATCATTATCTCGGAGTTGGGCAGGGCAAATCTCTTGCCCTTGGCGCCCGCAGCAAGGAGAAAAGCTCCCATGGATGCCGCCATGCCCAGACAAATGGTGGAAACATCGCACTTTACATACTGCATGGTGTCGTAGATAGCCATGCCGTCCGTAATGGAGCCGCCGGGGGAATTGATGTAGAAAGCGATGTCCTTGTCGGGATCCTGTCCCTCAAGGAAAAGCATCTGAGCCACCACAAGGCTTGCAGTAGCATGGTTCACATCCTCGGAGAGGATGATTATCCTGTCTGTAAGAAGACGGGAATATATATCCATGCTGCGTTCGCCGCGGTTGGTCTGTTCAACGACATATGGCACGAGGCTCATATTATCATCCTTTCAAATCAAGGTAATTATTCGGTCTTTTCGGCAGCGCTGTCTGCCTCTTCCTTCTTTTCAACGTATTCAACGTTTGCCATGCAAAGATCCTTTGCCTTTTCCATGAGAAGGTCGTTCTTCACAACATCAAGGGAAATGAGCTGCTTTACTCTGTCAACGGGCACCTTTGCGTTCTCGGCGATCTCTGCTACTTCCTTTTCCAGCTCCTCGGCGGATACTTCAAGGTTTTCTGCCTTTGCGATGTATTCCAGAGCCAGAGATACCTTCACGCTCTTCTCGGCAGCGTCCTTGTACTGTGCTCTTACAGCCTTTTCATCCTGTCCGCTGAAAGCATAGTAGATCTCTGTGGTAAGGTTCTGAGCCTTGAGCCTGCGCTCGAAATCGCTCATATACCTGTCTATCTGCTCCTCGTACATTACCTCGGGGATATCGCCCTCCACCAGCTTTGCAAGCTCTGCGAACATGGACTCGGTGTTGATGCTCTTTGCTCTCTTTGCAGCGCCCTCTGTGAGCTTGGATCTGATGTCTGCCTTGAGCTCATCAAGGGTATCGAACTCGGAGATATCCTGTGCGAACTCGTCATCTGCCTCGGGCAGCTCCTCATAGGAAACGGAGTTGAGCTTGATCTCGAAGGTAGCTTCCTTTCCGGCTATCTCCTCCATCTGATAGTTCTCGGGGAATGTTACATTGATGCTGAACTCTTCCCCTGCCTTCTTGCCTACGATCTGATCCTCAAATCCGGGGATGAATGCCTTGGAGCCCAGCTTCAGGTCATAGCCCTCTTCTGTGCCGCCCTCGAACTGCTCGCCGTCCACAAAGCCCTTGAAGTCGATGTTTACGGTGTCGCCGTCCTGTGCCTCTCTGTCCTCGGCAGCGATTATTCTTGCGTTCTTCTTTCTCTCCTCAAGGATAGCGTTCTCAACATCCTTGTCGGTGACCTCCTCGGGGTACTTCTCTATCTTGATGCCCTTGTAGCCCTCTACCTTCACTTCGGGCTTAACGGTAACAGTCACCTTGAAAGCAACGCCGTTCTCCCTGGAGATGGATGTAACATCTATCTCGGGTCTGCCTACCAGTTCAAGCTTGGTCTCCTCCACAGCGGGTGCCACAACGGTGGGTACCATGGAGTTGATAGCATCATCATAGAATACGGTCTCGCCGTACAGCTTCTCTATCATCTTTCTCGGAGCCTTGCCCTTACGGAAGCCGGGTACATTTATCCTGCCCCTGTTCTTGCGGTAGGTGGACTCTACTGCCGACTCGAACTCCTCGGCAGTGCTCTCGATCTCGATCTCATATGTATTGGGTCTAACAAGGTTTGTAGCTTTAAGGCTCATTTAAAACATCCTCCAAAAATAAAAACATATATATTAAAGTATATCACAAACATCTTCATTTTACCACTGGTTTTTTTGAATTTGTAGCTTTGCACATATACTTTGCTTCTTTAGCACACAAAAATGTATCTTTTGCCGGCGTGGTCGGCACAGCGTTTTTGGCTTTTACACCTAAAATATCTTATAGGGTACGAATTTCAGGAAATCAGCGGACACAAGTCGGTAGTATATACCGTCCATGTCGCCGTTTACCGCAAAGCGGTGCGAGCGGCCGTGGAGGTGACCGTAAAAGCAGCGCCTCACGCCGTATTCCTTCATCACCCGTATTATGCCCTCGTTCCTCTGGCTCCCGTAGTAGGGGGGATAGTGGAGAAAGACCACAGGCTCCCTCTGCATATCCACAGCCGCCTTCACCGACACCTCCAGCCTCTGTTCCTCACGGGCAAGAACCTTTGCGTCCTCCGGCTCGGAATCGTCGTTTATCCAGCCCCTTGTACCGCAGAGCGCCACATCTTCACCGTAGGCATAGCAGTTGTTGTGGAGAATGGAGATGCTGCCAAAGCCGTTGTCCGACAGGAACCTCTCCATTTTGGACATGGTCGTCCACCAGTAATCGTGGTTCCCCTTGGAAATTATCTTTTTTCCCGGCAGTGCCTCTATAAAGGCAAAGTCCTTTACGGCGCCCTCCAGTGACATAGCCCAGGAAACATCCCCGTTCACCACCACGGTATCCGTTTCCTTCACCATATCCGTCCAGTTCTGCCTTATCCTTTCGGTGTAGTTTTCCCACCCGGGGAAGACCTCCATGGATTTATCCGCATCCAGCGAAAGGTGAAGATCGGCAAGAGCGAAAAGGCTCATCAGATCTTTTCGACTGTTTCAAGGACAAAGTCCGCCATTTCCGCCCTGTCCACGGTCTTGTCAAAGCGCACTGCCTTGGTCTTCAGAGCCGCCAGCGATGCGGGCACGGGGAAGGAGGAGACTTCAAACAGCTTGTCCACCTTTTCAAACTCATCCTCGGGAGCAGAGCCTGTTATAGCCTCCAGAACGGCGGTGCCGAACTTATAGGGGCTTGCGGTGGATGCTATTATGGTCCTTGTCTCGTCTCCGGTGCGGTCCTTATAGTCCTCATAGACCTTTACGGCAACGGCGGTATGGGTATCGAGCGTGTAGGAATATTTGTCGTAGACCTTCTTTATCTCCGCCTTGCACGCCTCATCATCCGCAAAGCCCGCAGCAAATTCCTCGGACAGCTTCTTCTTCACATCCTCGTTCACCTCATATCTGCCCTTGGAGGCAAGAGAGCCGAACCACTCACGGATAAGCGCATCATTGCCGTCGGTGAGTATATACAGCAGTCTCTCCAGATTGGAGGAGATAAGTATATCCATAGAGGGAGAGACCGTGGTGTAGAAATCCCTGTTGCGGTCGTAAACGCCGGTGGTGAGGAAATCCGTCAGGACATTGTTGGAGTTGGAGGCACAGATCAGCTTGTTTACGGGCAGACCCATCCTCTTGGCATAGAATGCAGCCAGTATATTTCCGAAATTGCCCGTAGGCACGCAGATATTCACAGGATCTCCGGCCTTTATGCTGCCGTTTTTCACAAGATCTGCATAGGCGGAGATATAGTAGATTATCTGAGGAGCAAGCCTGCCCCAGTTGATGGAATTGGCAGAGGAGAACACCCTGCCCTTTGCGGACAGCTTTTCCTTGATGGCTTCATCCGTGAATATAGCCTTCACACCGTTCTGGCAGTCGTCAAAATTTCCCTTTACGGCGCAGACGCTCACATTTTCGCCGCTCTGAGTGGTCATCTGCTTTTTCTGCATTGCGGAAACGCCGTCCACGGGGTAGAACACCATTATGGAGGTGCCCTCTACATCCGCAAAGCCTTCAAGCGCCGCCTTTCCGGTATCTCCGGATGTGGCAACGAGTATGACTACCTTCTTGTCCACGCCCAGCTTCTTCATTGATGTAGTCAGCAGGTAGGGAAGTATCTGGAGCGCCATATCCTTGAATGCGCAGGTGGGGCCGTGCCACAGCTCCAGAACATAGGTGCCTTCAAAAAGCTCTGCCAGCTCCGTCACGGAAGCGTGGTCGAAATTCTTCCCGCTGTAGGCATTGTCGGTGCAGTAGCGTATCTCGGCATCGGTCATATCATCCAGAAACAGCTTGAATATCTCAGCAGCTCTTTCGGGATAGGTCTTATCCCCAAGGGAAACGATGGTGTCAAGGGACATCTGCGGGATGCTTTCCGGGACAAAAAGTCCGCCCTCATCGGAAATGCCCTTTATTATAGCCTCTGCGGAGGTAAGCCGCAGCGAACTGTCACGAGTGCTTTTATATAACATACGATCGATCCTTCCGGAATTTCTTATACGGCAGGCTTTTGAACATACCTGACCGCATTTTATTCTATCACAAAAATCGCAGGTTGTCAAGCCGCAGTGCAACTTTTCTGCTGCCGTTCACCGGCTTTTTCCTTTGTTAAAGACCCTTTCAGGGTATAAATAGCCCTCTTTGGCTCAAAATCCCCTGTTCGATTTGTCTATTTTACCCTTTGACTTATCGCCGTGGATATGGTATAATCATATTATATCATAAAGTCCGATATTTCTTTTGTCAGCGGTATTTCACAGTGTAAGGAGGAGCAGGATACCATGGATTTTTCAAGCGGCGACAAGGTCATTTACGGCGGTTGTCAGATGTGTATCGTGGGTGATGTTGAAGAGAAAAGTATCGACGGCGTGAGCTTTGATGAGTATGTGAAGCTCATTCCCGTGGATGCGCCCAATTCCCGTTATTTTGTGCAATGTGACAAGCTTGGCGACAGAGTGCGTCCCCTGCTCTCGAAGGACGGGGTACTGTCCTACATAGACAGCCTTTCCGACCTGACCGCAGAGTGGATCCCCGACAGAACAAAGAGACGCAGCGAATTTTCCGAGACCCTGAAATGCAGCGATTACAGCAAGCTCCTTCCCATGGTCAAGGCTCTTTGCGATGAAAAGAAAAAGCGCCGTGATGCGGGCAAGAGCCTTATGAGCTCCGACGAAAAAGCCCTTGACAGTGCCACACGCCTTATCAGCAACGAGTTTTCCGAGGTCCTTGGCATCTCCCCCGAGGAGCTCCCCTCCTTCATCTCCCGCCGCACAGGCACCTCCCCCTGCTGGGTCGGCAGCACCGACGGGCACCAAGGCACAGCCTGAACCGAACCGGTGTGACCGGGCAGCATGACTGACAGCAGTCTGCGATAACAAACAGCACATTACAGCTTTGCCCCGTCCGAAAGGACGGGGCATTTTGATGATATAAACATTCCCGAAAAAGGATCGGCCAACGGGCAGGTGCAGGCTCAGCCTATTGATGAGAATGTCCCAAGTACAGTAAAGTTACCGAGCCCGTATGTAAGGGCTCACAGGGAAGTTCTCAACGAGTGGGTGCAGGCTCAGCCTGCTGATAAGAATATCCCAAGTACAGTAAAGTTACCGAGCTCGTATGTAAAGGCTCAGGATAGAGTTATCAACAGGTCACTGTCGGCTGTGCCGACCGGGTGGGTGCAGGCTCAGCCTGCCGAATAGGCGGCATTGTACAGCTCGGAATAGAACCCGCCCTTTTCAAGCAGAGTCTTGTGGTCGCCCTGTTCTATTATCCTGCCGCCCTTCATCACAAGTATAAGGTCAGCGGATATTATGGTGGAAAGGCGGTGAGCCACTATAAAGGATGTCTTTCCTCTGCTCAGCTTGTCAAATGCCTTTCCTATGCGTATCTCAGTCATCGTATCTATGGATGATGTGGCCTCGTCAAGTATCAGCATTGGCGGGCGTGAGAGCATTACCCTTGTGATGCACAGAAGCTGCTTCTGACCTGCGGAAAGGCTTCCGCCGTCCTCTGTCATGGGGGTATCGAAGCCCTGCGGCAGCCTTCTTATAAAGGAATAGGAATGGGCAGCCTTTGCAGCCTCTATCATCTCCTCCTCGGAGATGCCCTCCCGTCCCAGCAGTATATTGTCCCTGACCGTGCCGCTCCTGAGCCATGTGTCCTGGAGCACCATGCCGATATTCGAGCGCAGGGACTCTCTTGTTATGTTCCTTGAATCGCTGCCGTCCACGGTTATCCTGCCGCTGTCCACATCGTAGAATCTCATCAGCAGGTTGATGAGCGTGGTCTTGCCGCATCCCGTAGGGCCCACTATCGCCACCTTGCTGCCGGGCTTTATATCAAGATTCAGATCCTTGATGAGCTCTTTTTCGGGATCATAGGAAAAGGACACATCCTCAAAGGTGATATGCCCTGCGGGGTCCGAAAGCACCACAGCATCTTCGCTGTCCGCCTTCTGAGGCTCCTCCTCCATGAGCCTGAAGAGCCTGCCCGCACCGGCTATGGAGTTTTCAAGCTCCGCCGCCACGCCGCTTATCTCGTTAAAGGGCTTTGTGTACTGGTTCACATAGGAAAGCAGGGCAGTCAGCGCTCCCACTGTGAACACCTCTCCGGAGAAGCCCACGCAGAAAAGTGCGCCCAGCAGCGCCACTGCCGCATACACCAGATTGTTCACGAACCTGGTGGTGGGGTTTACCAGAGACGAATAAAAGACCGAATCCATGGAAGTCTTACGCAGCTTCTCATTGAGCTCGTCAAACTTCCTCTGCTGTTCATCCTCATTCACAAAGGCACGGACTATCCTCTGATTGGATATCATCTCATCCGCAAAGGCTGTCTGCTCCCCTCTTGCCTTGGCATTTTCCTTGAAAAGAGTGTAGGAATGGGATGTGATGAAATTAGCCGTGAACAGGGATATGGGTGTCAGCGCAACTACCAGCAGCGCCGCCTTCACATTCACAGAAAGCATGAAGATGAGGGCTCCCGCAATAGTGGCAGCTCCGGTGAAAAACTGTGTCAGACCCATGAGAACACCGTCCGCAAACTGATCCGCATCGGCGGTGAGCCTGTTTACTATATCTCCCGTAGGGTTCTTGTCAAGATAGGAAAAAGGCAGTATCTGTATGCGTGAAAATGCCTTTCTCCGCACGTCGCACAGCACCCTGAAGGACACGGTGTTGTTTACGAGCCCCGTTATCCACTGCAAAAGTGATGCCGCTGCGGCACACACACCGATCCTTATCAGCACCGGCGGCAGGGCGGAGAGCTCCGCCGTACCCACAAGGTCTATGGCATCGCCGGTAGCCACAGGGATATAGAGGGTCAGCACCACCGACACCGCCGACAGCACAAGAGAAATGATGAGCCGGGACTTGTAGCGTCCCAGGTGTGAAAGTGCCGCTTTTATATCCTCACGGCGGGATCTTTTGTCTTTTTTCATAGTATTTTCCAAAAAACTGCCTCCCCTTTCCGAGGAGGCAGATGTTTTTCTGTCAGGCAAGCCTGAGGGTCATTCCGGCGAAGATATAGTTTACATAGCCCGAGGGGTCGTCACATATTATGCCGTTTTCATTGGCTGTCTGTATGATGGTCTCGGAATTGAGAACGAAGAGATCACGCACTGTCATGCCGTGGCGGTCTGCAATGCTCTTGAGGGTGTCACCCTCCTCCACCACATAAAAGGCCCCGTCCCCGAGTGAGCTGACAACTTCGTTGTCTATCTCCTGGAAAAAGCCCTTGCTTCCTCCCGTGCCGCCGCTTACTTTTTCAAGCTCGCTGTCAGCCATCGCCTTTTCGTTTAGCTTTATGTTCATTTTAACTACCTCCCGGTGGATATTTCGGGCATAACCCTTCAAATATATAAGCAGGATCTACTTCACCGGGGTCGCAGCCTACGCTATGCCTTTTGTTACTTAGCGTATTCTATGGCTCTCGATTCACGGATAAGGTGTACCTTTATCTGACCGGGATACTGCATCTCGCTCTCAATGCGCTTAGCGATCTCACGGGCGGTGAGCACCATTTTCTCGTCATTCACCTGTTCCGGGATGACCATTATGCGCACCTCACGCCCTGCCTGTATGGCGTAGGATTTTTCCACTCCCTCATAGGAGGAGCAGATCTCTTCCAGCTTTTCAAGACGCTTGATGTAGTTTTCGTAGTTCTCGTTTCTTGCACCGGGTCTTGCGGCTGAAATGGCATCCGCAGCCTGTACAAGAGCGGCAATGACAGTCCTGCACTCCACATCCCCGTGGTGAGCCTCCACCGCATGGATGATCTCCGGGCTTTCCTTGTACTTGCGGCACACATCCACACCGATCTGAACATGGGAGCCTTCTATCTCGTAGGAAAGCGCCTTGCCCACATCGTGCAGAAGTCCGGCACGCCTTGCGGCTGCCGCATCCACGCCCAGCTCAGAAGCCATGATACCGCAGAGGTGTGCCACCTCTATGGAGTGGGTGAGAACGTTCTGCCTGTAAGATGTTCTGTAATGCAGGCGTCCTATAAGCCTTACAAGCTCGTGGTTCATGCCGTGGACATTTGTCTCCAGAACGGCTCTTTCACCCTCCTGCTTGATACGGTGTTCTACCTCTCTCTTAGCCTTCTCCACCATTTCCTCGATCTTGGCGGGATGGATACGGCCGTCGGCTATCAGCTTTTCAAGGGCTATCCTTGCTACCTCACGCCTTGCAGGGTCGAAGCAGGAAAGCGTAATTGCTTCGGGAGTGTCGTCAATGATGAGCTCGACGCCCGTAAGTGTTTCGAGTGTGCGGATGTTCCTGCCCTCACGCCCGATAATGCGTCCCTTCATGTCATCCGAGGGAAGGGGCACCACGGAAACAGCGGTCTCCGCCACCTGATCCGCAGCACACTTGGATATGGCAAGAGCTATGAGCCCCCTTGCCTTTTCCTCACAGACATCCTTGATCTGCTGTTCATTCTGCTGGATCCTTACTGCCTTTTCGTGCACAAGCTCATTGTCAAGCTGCTTTAAAAGCTGTTCCTTTGCCTGTTCTGCGGTGAGCTGGGATATCTTCTCCAGCACATCCAGTTCCGACTGCTTCAGGCGCTGAGCCTCCTCCAGCTTTTCATCCGCAGCTTTCAGCTTTTTCTGGAGCTGTTCCTCCTTGCGTTCAAACTGGTCGTTTTTCTTGTCAAGGTTCTCTTCCTTCTGCTGAACTCGTCTTTCCTGTCTGGAAAGCTCGCTTCTTCTGTCCTTGATCTCCTTTTCAAGCTCGCTCCTGCTCTTGTGGATCTCGTCCTTTGCCTCTACAAGAGCGATTTTCTTCTTGCTTTCGGCTTCTTCCTTAGCCACTTCAAGGATGCGCTCTGCTTCCTTCTCTGCGGAGCCAATGGCAGATTCAGCCTGTTCCTTGCGGTACTTTACGCCGGCTTTGAAGGCTATAAAGCCCGCCGCCGTTCCCGCAGCCGCAAGACCGATAAGAAGACCGATCAAAAAATCGAACCAATCCATCGTTTATACCTCCTTTTCTTTATCTATCGCGGAGGTACGTCTGTATATTAAAGTACTCGTGATCTGCGCAGAACGCAGACCCAACACTGCCCCGCAGCAGAGATAAACACAGAGCCACTTTTCCCTCCCTGTGTCTCTTACGCTTCAAGACAGACAGATTTAATGAATGGGGCAATGCCCCGTATATTAAAAAAGCGCAGATCGCCCAAGTTCTCAATACACTTTGGTACAAGCGATATAATAATAGTATGAAAGTGCTTATTGCACCGTTATTGCATACTCTATAATTATACTATATTGTTCAGCCAAAGTCAAGTGTATTTGAAAAGTTGACAATTTGCACAAAATATGCAGATATTATTATAGCTTTACTATGGTTAATTCAGAAGACACGGACCATTTGTATGTATTCTGTCTTATCGGAAAGACTGAATCTTTTTCCGAAAGGCACGAACTTAACCTTATTCTCATAAAAGTCAAGAAGTTTCGGTTCTTCCTGACAGTCGAGGAAAATAACCCCACCGCCTACCCAGTGACGGGCAATACCGATAGCATCTACTGCTATATCCATAAGCACAGTGCCGTCTATCCTTTCATCGGGTTCCATAGCGTAGTTCTTTCCGAACTGAGCTATAAGATAAGCGGCTGTATCATATATATTATCCTCCGACATTTTACCGTATCTGAGCAGCTTTTTCCTAAAGCTCTTGCTGATATTCTCCGTCATAAAACTCGCAGGCTTTAAAGCAAGAGTAAAATATCCCAAAAGTAAGCCTTTTTCATTATCTATAACAAGATATGTCATGGAAACATGCTGCTTTGAAAAGTTTATTGCATTCTTTTTCAGATAGTTCTCAATAGAAGGATTTATGGGAGAAGAAAAAGTGTTGATTATATTTACCGTTTCCTCTTCTCCCATGACATTGATCAAGTCAAGAACATTCACTGCTTTACAATTTCTATTTACCATCTTTACCGTACCTTTTCTTAAAATTCTCTGCGAACTTGATCATATCCTCTTTCGTACCCCAATTAACCTTGGTCTTGGGAACATAAGGATCCTTCTCGGACTTTTCAAGAGCCTCCACATAGGCAAGCTGTTTTTCGTATGTATCAAGAACTATGGGCTCAAAAATGCTTGAAGTTGCCATGGTATTACCTCCTTTCTTGATTTCATTCTAACATATTAACTTCGCCTTGTCAAGAAAAATCACCCCGTGGCTTTCGCCACGGGGTGATGATTTGCGTATAGTTTACTTATCAGAATAAGTACTAAGATTAGCCTCTCTTCTTAGCTACTACTGCAGCTGCTGCAAGAGCAACAGGGATAACAGCGAGAGCTATAGGAGCGTTGCCGGTCTTAGGAGAAGGAGCAGCCTCTACGGGAGCAGCAGTAGTCTCAACGGGCTCTTCCTCAACTTCTACTTCGGGGAGCTCTTCCTCTACTTCTTCTTCCTCTTCAACTACTTCTTCTTCCTCTTCAACTACTTCTTCTTCCTCTTCTACTTCTTCTTCTGCTTCTTCATCGATCTCTTCGTCGAGGATCTCGCCGTCTTCTTCGATGGACTCGCCTGCGTTTACATCCTCAGTCTCGGTCTTGAGAACCTTAACATCGAGGGAATCCCAGTACCAGTCTACAGGAGTGTAGAGAAGCATAGTGGTGAGGATCTGGTTAGCTCTTGTAACCTTGCCATCGATGATGTCATCCCAATGGAAGGTGAGAGCGTTAGCATCCCACTGGAGCTTCTGAACGTCGTTGAGCTGCATGGTGAGCTCGGAGTTAACTACGAGACCAGCAGATACGAGGTTCTGAGCCCAAGCAGAGCTGAAGGAACCATAGCTGTCATAGGAAGCAGAAGCATTGTAGCTGTACTCAGGAGTGAATGTTGCTCCATCGTAAGGAGAAGCTACAGAATACTTGGTGCTGTAGAGATCCTGACCAAATACAGTCTTGTGCCAGCTGTTCTTTACTTCGTAGTCATAAGCCTCACCGAAGTTAACCCACTGGAGAACTGCAGAAGAGTTGAGAGTTGCAACATAGCCGTTAGCGGATGTGAAGGTGAACTCTACATCATAATCGTTAGCGATAGCATCGTTGATAACGGACAGAGGAGATGTGCCGCTGCCGCTTCTTCTGATAGCTGCGATAACGTCGTTGGTAACTACGTCCTTACCAGCCTGAGTAGCAGCTACGCCGTACTTAGCGCCGTATCTGTAAACAGAAGATGTGGACATCAGAGGGAAGTAATGATCCTTCTTGGAACCAGCTGTGAAGCCTGCAAAGCCAAGAACACCAGCAGGTGCGCCAGTGCTGTCAGAGATAGCAGTCTGAACAGTGGAAAGACCATTTCTTACGTTAGAGAGGGACTGAGCAGCCTCGCCGGTGTAAGGAATGCCGAGCCAGTTGAGTTCTGAGCCGGTGAAGTAGTTAGCGGTATCGCCACTTGCGTGGTTGTTCCACCACTGCCAGCCGTTGATGAGGTTGTCATCAAAGTAGCCGTCAGCTTCGATATCGAGAGTTACAACAGCGCTTGTAACGTTGTTGTAGTCAACGCCGCTTACGGAGTTAACTGCGTTAATGCCGCCGAGTACAGGAATCTGAACGTATCTTGTGCGAGAATAAGGCGCATTGGGGAGAGCATCGTTCGGCAAATCGTTCTTGTAGAAGAGTGTCCAGTTAGCCTTGCCGTCGCCGGTAGTATCGATAGCGCCGTCTACTACAGGGATAACATTACCATTGAGATAGTCAGCCTCAGTGATGGAGCCGGCATCCTTATAGATGATGTTAACGGTATTGGTCTTGTCGCCGTTCTTGTAAGTAAGGGTAAGAGTAGCGCCCTTGATATCGTTGAAGTTAACGGTGCTGTTGGTGCTGTTGAAACCGAACTCGAGGTAATTTGCAGGTTGCCAATTACCGCTGCCCTTTACTGCCTCAAAATAGCCGCTCTTAGGAGTTACCTTATAGGTGTTGGTCTCGGACTGTGCCCAAGTCTCAGCAATCTTTGCGATAGCCTTTTCCTTGGTAGTAACCTTAGTTCTGAGATCATAGTGAAGATTGATCTCTTCCTGATCAGCGGAAACTGTTGCAGCCATTGCAGATACGGCTGTCATTGCGGCGAGAACGCCGGCAATAGTCTTCTTCATCTTCATGATGAATTCCTCCTTGTTTGTTTTTCTCTATCTATTTCCAAATAAAATGGAAACGTGATTGATACGACAGAGCCTGCATGCCCTGTCAAAGAACATTCTACCACGCAGCCCCAAATATGTCAATCTGCACAACCTACAAAATTCACCTAAAAATTTTATGTTTTTTGCACAATTTCAACACATTTACAGGATACGGAGAACATCTGCCCTGCCGTGTGGTGTTGTAAATATATTACTACATTTCGCTCTCTTTGGCAATAGTCACATTCTACAAAATTGTTTTTATTTCCCACAGCTTTTTTCACAGTCTTATGCCCGTTTTCGCCCTTGAAACCGCTTTTTCGGTCACAAAACGATTACAGCCGTAACCGGGGTGTAATATTATCGGCAGGCAGAGATAGCACCTGTCCGATGCTCTTTCCGGGGAATGCCTCTGCCGCCGTATGCAGGACAGACAGTTCTTTCCGGCAGAATGTCTCTCAATCGAACATAAAAGGCGACAGCTCCTCAAAGAGGGAGCTGTCGCTGCGCCGTTCCGTGAGGGAGTGAGCACCCTGATGTCATACCGTCGGTATCTCACCTTTCCAATAGGTCTTTACTTGTTCGGCGGATTCTGCTGAAGAAAAACCGAATTTCGCCGATATCCTTGCGATAGTTGACTCAAACGATGCTCCGAACTCCTGACAAAGCTCCACAGCATTCTTCACGCCCTGCCGCACGCCTTGCTGCATCCCCGCTCTTTCCGCCTCTCTCTTTGCTTCGGCAAGCATCATTTTCTCGGCAAATTCCTGATCAAACAGAGTTATTTCCATAGTAACGACCTCCTTTTCACGGTGAACAAGGTATTCTTTCAAAACTCCCTTGTCCCTGCATATCCTTATGGTCTCCTCTACTGCCTTTGCAGTCCTTCCGTGCAGCTTTATCTGTTCATCGAGGATATGGCAGAAGATTATATACTGACCTATTATATCTCCATCGTTTTCCGCACATATGACCTTTGCTTTCAGGTCGATATACACCGGGGCATCCCGGAAGAAATCCTCTTTAAGGCTGATATACTCCTTTTCGACTCTGTGATTTTTCCCGGTATATATCACATAAAATTCAGGCACGGGAAGATCCAGCTTTACAGAGCTGTACACATTGAGCTCATGCTCCTCTATATGATCCTGATATGTGAGCGCAAGATAAAAAAGAATGCGGACAAGGATATTTACAGACCATGTAGACTGCGCTTCCACAAAGATCATCAGCTTGTCCCTCACCAGTAGCCCCAGATCGTTGTATGAATGATTCAGTATGACCGGCTTTAGAGTTATCTCCTTCACATCCTCTTCTTTCACATCCGTCATTTCGGGATGTATGGTCCTGAACAGCTCATAGCGGTACTTGGGTATACCGAAAAGATCTGTGAACACGGAGTTTTTTGCCGTGTGCCTCGTCTTTGATATGTTTTCCATCTTCCGCCCCTCCTTTCTCTTATTATACACTATCCCGAAGGGAAAATCAAGCAAAATCGAGAGAAAAAGGAATTTGGGGAAGCCGAAGCCGTTCCATGTCACCGCCGCCCTTGCAGGACAAAAAAGCCTCCCCAACAGGGGAGACCGCATTTTTCAGCCGAATATATTCGTGCCGCTGAATATCTCTATCATCTCACGGCGGAGGAGGTCGCTTATCTCAAGGCGTATCTTGGGAGCAAGCTCATAGGTATCGGTGTTGAAAAGATAATTTTGCAGGATTATATCCTTTATCATCATCTTTGTGTGGAAGATATTCGCCTGATATACATTTATATCTATGGCATCGTAGCGTTCAAGGGTCTGCTTGGCGATGTAGTTCTGAATGGATGTGATATCGTGGTCTATAAAGAGCTTTTTGCCCTTTTCGTCACGGGTGAAGCCCCTTACACGGTAGTCGATGGTGATTATATCCGAATCAAAGCTGCCTATAAGGTAGTCAAGGCATTTCAGAGGGGTTATCTCTCCGCAGGTGGAAACATCTATATCCACACGGAAGGTGGTTATGGCATTGTCCGGATGGAACTCCGGGTAGGTGTGAACAGTGAGGTGGCTCTTGTCAAGGTGCCCCGCTATCTCCTGTGAGGGTATGCCCCGCACATAGGAGCCCCCTTCTTCGCCTATATGCTCCTCGGATATGAGCAGGGTCACGGATGCTCCCTGGGGCTCATAGTCCTGCTTGGAGATGTTGAGCACATGGGCGCCTATCATCTCCGTAACATCGCAGAGTATCTTTGTAAGTCTCTCCGAATTGTACTGCTCATCTATATATTTCAGATAATCCCTCTGCTCCCTGACACTCTTTGCGTAGCAGATATCATAGATATTGAAGCTGAGGGTCTTGGTCAGATTGTTGAAGCCGTAAAGTCTGAGTCTGTCGCTCATGGCACACGCCCCCTATCATATGAGAGGATCCCACATCCCGGAGGGCTCTGCCCTCATAGGGTCCTCAGTATCTCTTCTCCGTCAAGCCTGCACTGCCGCTGCTCGTGGCTCACCATATCCTTGATGACACATTCGCCCGTTTCAAGCTCGCTCTCTCCTATCACAAGGAGCTTTGCGGCATTTATCTTGTTTGCATATTTCATCTGCGCCTTGAAGCTGCGGCTGCAAAGATCGTACTCCGCAGTCTTCCCGCTTTTGCGCAGGGCAGCAGCCAACGATGCCGCAGTCTTTAATGCACTGTTTCCCGTCCGCTCGCTGTCGGCTGCCAGTATATACAGATCACAGCCCTTTGCCTTCGCATCTGCCCCGCCCTTTGCCTTCAAGGCAAGGATGAGCCTTTCCATTCCCATGGCAAAGCCCAGTGCGGGGGTTGCGGGGCCGCCCATCTCTTCGATGAGGCCGTCATAGCGTCCGCCGCCGCAGACCGTTCCCTGTGCTCCTATATCGGATGATATGAATTCAAATACCGTCCTTGAATAGTAGTCAAGGCCTCTGACTATCTTGGGATCCACCTTGTAGACTATGCCCGCCTCGTCAAGGAGCTCTCTGACCTGTGCAAAATGTCCGGCACATTCCTCACAGAGGTGATCGGTGATAACAGGCGCATTCGCCGTCAGCTCACGGCACACCTCGGACTTACAGTCGAGTATGCGCATGGGGTTCTTGTCAAAGCGGGATCTGCAGGTGTCGCAGAGCTTATCCTTTACGGGAAGGAGAAACTCTCTGAGCACTTCATAGTATTTTCTTCTGCATTCCCTGCATCCCACGGAATTTATGTGGAGCTCCGTCCCGATACCGAGACCGGAAAGGATGTCATTTGCCATTGAGATCATCTGTGCATCCGCCTGAGGAGCCGCAGCCCCCACAAGCTCCGCACCGAACTGATGGAACTCCCACAGCCGCCCCTTCTGCACGTTTTCATGGCGGAATGCGGATATCTGGTAATATATCTTCCTGGGCATCGCCTCATTGAGAAGACCGTTCTGTATGACCGCCCTTATGGCACCGGCCGTCCCCTCCGGGCGCAGTGTATAGGTACTTTCCCGTCCCTTGACCGTCCACATCTCTTTCTGCACCACGTCGGTGGTCTCGCCTACGGAGCGCACAAAAAGCTCCGTCTTTTCAAATGTGGGGAAGCGGATCTCATCAAAGCCGTAGCTTTCGGCGATCCTCGCCATGAAGCGCTCGGTGTTCTGCCATACATATGTATCGGGGGGGAGTATATCCTCTGCACCCTTGTTTCTCGTGGCGACAAGTTCCATTGTGACCGTCCTTTATATTCGTATCTTGCGGTTATACCATCATCAGAAAAAAAACCGCCATCATGGCGGCAAAATTTGGTGCGGATAACAGGGGTCGAACCTGCATGCCTCTCGGCGCAAGATCCTAAGTCTTGTGCGTCTGCCAGTTCCGCCATATCCGCAGAAATTGGCGTCCCCGGGCAGATTCGAACTGCCGGCCTTTCGCTTAGGAGGCGAACGCTCTATCCTGCTGAGCTACGGAGACATATATTATGTGGCTTATGCAAGCAACATAGTCTATTATATCACGAACAAACAGCAAATGCAATAGGTCAAAAAAAATTTACATTTGGCAGGCAGAGCCTGCACCCACTCGTATGTTTATCTTTCCCCGACCTTTGCAAACGAGCTCGGTAACTCCGCATAATGTGAGGCTTGTCGGCACAGCGGGCAGAGCCTGCAGCACCCGGTCGGTACGACCGACAGCGTTCAAAGTCGGCACAGCCGTCTGCCCTGCGGCAGACGACGGAAGGGTCTTGCCGTTACTCATATTCTATATTGAACCTGTGCCTGTATTCGGGGAACTCCTTTCTGAGAAAGGCTTCCATGCTTTTCTTCCGCTCCTCCCCCATGCTCTCGCTGCCGTAGGGGAATATCATGTCAAATTCCAGCAAAGGCTCCGTATCCTTGTGAACTATCCTGAGATCGTGTATAAAGGCGTTCCCGCAGAGCTCCTGCGCATGGCCTTCGCAAAGCGCCCTGCACCTTACAAGCTCCTCATCCTGCATATCCACCGGATCCACATGGACGGTCATGATCATCCCCAGCTTGTCCTTTATTTCCCTCTCCACATCATCCACTATGTCGTGGATATCCATGAGAGTTTCCCTGCTGTCCGTCTCCACATGGCAGGACGCAAAGGCACGCCCCGGACCGTAGTCATGCACCATGATATCGTGTACGCCCCATATCCTTTCGGTACGGTCGATAATGCCCTTTATCTCCGCCACGGTATCCTCATCCCCGGCACGTCCCAGGATATCCCCTATTGTCTCTTTGAGTATATTCACCCCGGAGACCGTGATGTACAGGGAGACCACCGCACCCATCGCCGCATCCGCCGGAAGATCGCTGAAATAGGCGCAGACCGTTCCCACAAGGGCGGCAGAGGTGGCGAAGATGTCGTTTCGTGCATCCTGCGAATTGGCAAGCAGCACCGTGGAATGTGCCCTCTCCCCCAGCCTTTTGTTGAACACGGTGAGCCACACCTTCAGCAGTATGGACAGCACCAGGACTACTATCACCGCAGCGGATGGTGTTATGGGCTTTGGCTCTATTATCTTTTTCACGGAGGATGAAAACAGGCTCAGTCCCACATAGACGATGGCCGTACCTATACAAAGAGCCGTAAGGTATTCCGTGCGGCCGTGGCCGTAGGGGTGTTCCCTGTCTGCGGGCTTTGCGGCGGCGGACATACCCGCCAAGGTGGCAATGCTGTTCACACTGTCGGAAAGGTTGTTCACCGCATCGGAGATAATGGCGGCAGAGCCGGATATACTGCCGATGATGTACTTTGCAACAGTCAGGATGATGTTGCAGACTATGCCCACCATCCCGCCGAGCCTGCCATAATCCGCTCTTACGGCGGGGTCAATGGTATTTTCATAGTTCTTGACGAATTTTTTCAGAAGAAGTTCTGTCATGGCTTGCCCGATCCTATTCTACAATGGCGATTCCCAGTATATCTATGCTCTTGCCCTCACTGTCGGCAGAGGGGCGTATCTCTATATCCATATCATGGGGCTCATGGAATTTTATCACCTGCTCGGAATAAGCCTCTCCCCAGCCGTCCGCCTGCTTCGTCTTGAATTTCCCCGCACGCTCGCCGTTCAGGTACACCTCAAATGCTCCCATATTGTCGGTCTTGTTCCGCTTGTAGATAACAAACAGCGCCGTAAACTTCCCGTGGGCTTTCAGAGGCTTGTCTCCCCCGTCCCAGTCCCAGCTTTCGGGAAATCCCGAACAGCCCTTTGAGGAAGGAACAAAGGAGCCCGTGTCCTCTGTCTCCGCACAGCCCTCCTGCCCGTAAACGGGAGTGATGAGCCTTGCATTCTCGTAGGGAGCGCCGATAAGCGCCTCCGCAGGCACGGTGTACCCCTCCGAGGGGGTCTTTTCCGCTGCCGCATAGTAATTATCTATCATTTCCGCAATGCGCTCATGGCCGTTTATGTTGGGGTGAGCCCCGTCATTTGAATAATCGGACCAGGACATCTTCCCCTCGTCTATAAGAGGAGTTATGGCATCCGTCACGGAGACCACCGGGAGAGAATAGTATTCTCCCAGCTTTTTCATATGCTCTCCCGCATTGTAGCCGTTGTCGGTGCGGTTGATCACAAGTATGACGGCAGGGGCGCTCTCGCCGTTCAGAAGCGTGCGCAGCAATGATTCATAGCAGTTCTGCGCCATGGTGTCGGTGGAGTCGTTGACCGCAAATTCCACAAAGACCACATCCGGCTGTTTGTCCAGTATGTCCCTCTGCGCCCTGAGCATCCCCAAGTTGGAGGGAGTGCCGCTCATTCCCGCATTCACATATTCCACATTATCCCCGGTACCGTACCTGTCCGCAAAGCGCTTGTATGAAAGATAGGCATAGCAGGTGTCCTTCGCTGCACCTACGCCCTCGGTGATAGAACCGCCTATGTAGGCAAGGGTGCATTTTTCGCCGTTCTGCGCCTTTACCATCGCCTTTTGTATACGCTCCGTGTTCCCCGTTGAATAGAGCGAACGAGCAAGCTCCTCATCACCGCTCACCTGTGTGTAGGGGGCGGTATCGGTAGATATCTGCGCCTGTGTAACTGCGGAAGTCTCTGCGGCACTCTCTGCCATCCCCGGCGCATTTCCCGCTCCTGCGGAACAGGCGGCCAGGACAAGAGCAATTATTGCCGCTGCAATGTTTTTGTTCATGGCTTTCACCTTTTTCTGTTCAAAGGGTTTGTGTCATTCCTGCGGGGACTGTTCTTCCTCACAAAAAATGTCCTGTGATATTGTCAGGTATGACGAAAAATTTCCTCGTCCCCGTTTGTATTATATATAGATACGAAATGTCTATGCCCGAAGGAGGATCATCATGAGACACATAAAAAAGCTTTTCATCCTTGCTGCCGCTCTCCTTGCAGCACTCACTCTTTTCGCTCCGGACGCAGGTGCCGACAGTCCCGTCTGCGAGAACATTGAGGATGACGAATTCCTGTCATGGGACAGCTGGTTTGACTTCGAGGAGAGCTTCCCGAAAATGTACGATGAGCTTAAAGACTTCGCCCCGTGGCTCGGCAGCAAAGAGGAGCAGTGCATTTTTCTCCCCGCCGGCTATACTGTCATGGACATCACCTCCATAGACATCGGCAGGAGGATATGCTCTTATCATGTTATCACAGACGACACGCATTTCATTTTCACCCGTTACACGGAGAAGGAGCCCTTTGATGCGGAACTGAATACACTGAACAGGGACTACGACTGCGTACCTGTCAGCTACTGCGGCACCGGGATCAGTCTCTTTGATATAAAAGAGAAGGGCAGGACGGTCGAAAAAGAAATGCTCTTCAGTGAAAACGGCAGGTACTTTTGCGTTACCCTTTTGCCACAGGGCAAAAGCCTCTCGGATGATGATATCCTTCCCCTTTCCCGCTACCGCCGAATAGATATCGGCACCGGATTTGTGCGCCGTGACGGAAAGATCCTGTACCTTGACAGGGACGGCAAGCCGCTGAGCCGGGGCTGGAAAAGGATAAACGGGCAGCGCTTCTACATCCGCAAAGACGGGAGCATTGCTGTCGGAGCTATGCGGATAGGAGACAGGAAATACCTCTTTGACAGCAAGGGTAAGCTTCTGAAGTCGCTTTCATCAGGCAGGCAGCAGGCATTATACTAATTCTTCCTCGATGTATAGACGATCTCCAAGCCTCAAATACCTTATATTCAAGCATTTGCGGCTTGTTTCTTGCCTATACATCGGTCAGAAATTAGTATGAGCCCGCCGCCTGTGAGGCGGGGATCATACTCTGCTTTCCGTGGACTGCACCAAAAAAACACACCCCTATTAGCGTAGGGGTGTCATACGATCTTCCGCCATGCGGAATTTTGTACAAAACAAGGAAGATAACGAATAGTCCTGCTGTCTGCATCAGCAAAACATATACAAAGGATCTCATGAGATCCGTTATGCCTTATTCAAGTTGATATCATTCTATCACATATTTCGGGTCTTGTCAAGTACTTTTTTGAAATTTACACAATTTCATCAGTTTTTCACAAAGCCGTATCATACTGATCCTTCCCCGATGTATATACGATCTCCAAGCCTCAAACCCCTTATATTCAAGCATTTGCGGCTTATTTCTCGTCTATACATCGGTCAGAGATCCAGTATCAGCTTTCCTTCAGCTTAGCTCTGGTCTTTGCTCTCTGAGCGTTGTCAAGGATCCGCTTGCGGATACGGATGTTTTCGGGTGTTACCTCCAGCAGCTCATCATCGGCGATAAATTCCAGAGCCTCTTCAAGAGAGAGCTTTCTGGGAGGGATGAGCCTCAGGGCATCGTCCGAACCGCTGGCACGGGTGTTGGTCAGGTGCTTCTTCTTGCAGACATTTACCACCAGATCGTCGGATTTGGGAGATGCTCCCACCACCATGCCTTCATAGACGGGAACGCCTGCGCCGATAAAGAGAGCACCTCTCTCCTGTGCATTATACAGACCGTAGGTAACGGCTTCGCCTGTCTCAAAGGATACAAGAGAGCCTGTGTTCCTTCTGGGGATATCTCCCTTATAGGGCTGGTAGGAATCAAAGACAGAGGACATCACTCCCTCGCCCTTGGTATCCGTGAGAAATTCGCTCTTGTAGCCGAAAAGTCCTCTTGCGGGGATGATAAACTCCATTCTCATGCGGCTGCCCTGGGGGTGCATGGTCTGAAGCTCTCCCTTTCGGGTGCCCATCTTCTCCATGACCGTTCCCGTGCTGTCCTCGGGCACATCTATCACAAGGCGCTCCATAGGCTCGCACATCACGCCGTCTATCTCACGCATGAGCACTCTCGGTGTGGAAACGCCCAGCTCGTAGCCCTCTCTGCGCATATTCTCTATAAGAATGGAAAGGTGCATCTCACCTCTTCCGCAGACCTTGAAGGAATCGGTGCTGTCGGTCTCGGAGACACGCAGCGAAACATCACGGAGGACTTCCTTGAAAAGGCGCTCCCTGAGCTGTCTGGAGGTGACGAACTTTCCCTCTCTGCCCGCAAAGGGGCTGTCGTTTACGGAGAAGGTCATCTCCACCGTAGGCTCGGATATCTTAACAAAGGGCAGGGGCTCATAGTGCTCCGGGTCGCAGAGGGTATCACCGATGGTGATGTTCTCTATGCCCGATATCCACACGATGTCTCCCACAGTAGCGGTGTCCGTGTTCGCCTTTCCGAGACCCTCTATCTGTGAAATAGTGACTATCTTTGCATTGTAGGGCTTCTTGCTCTCATGAAGGTCGCCTACGGTCACCTGCTGACCCACCTTCAGAACGCCTCTTTCTATCCTGCCTATGCCCGTTCTGCCCACATAGTCGTTATAGTCGATAGAGGAAATGAGCATCTGCACGGGGGCTGTCTCGTCTCCCTCGGGGGCGGGTATATGTTCAAGGATGGTATCAAAAAGGGGTTTCAGATCCGTCCCCGCCTCATACTGGCTGATAGAGCAGGTGCCCGCTCTGCCGGAGCAGAAAAGCACCGGGCTTTCGATCTGCTCGTCGCTGGCATCAAGGTCAAGGAGAAGCTCCAGTATCTCGTCGCCTATCTCGTCAAGCCTTGCATCGGGGCGGTCGATCTTGTTCACAACAATGATTATCCTGTGACCCAGCTCCAGTGCCTTGGAAAGAACGAACCTGGTCTGGGGCATGGGACCCTCCGCAGCATCCACCAGCAGCAGAACGCCGTCCACCATTTTCAGGACACGCTCCACCTCACCGCCGAAATCAGCATGACCCGGGGTGTCTATGATGTTTATCTTCACATCCTTATAATATACGGATGTGTTCTTCGCAAGTATGGTAATGCCTCTCTCACGCTCTATATCGTTGGAGTCCATGACCCTTTCTGCCACCGACTGGTTTTCTCTGAACGCACCGCCCTGCTTGAGCATCTCATCCACCAGCGTGGTCTTGCCGTGGTCTACATGGGCGATAATGGCTATATTCCTTAGATCGTTCCTGACCATGATAATCTTTCCTTTTATAATAATGTAATAATTGCCGATATGAACCAAAAAGTGATTATATCACAAAGGAAAAGGAGTTTCAAGCCATATAAAAAAAATTTACATACACTTACATAAACAAGCGTGTAACCGACCCGTTTATTGTGTAAATTGGCAGGCAGGCAGGCAGAGCCTGCACCCAACCGTTCGTTTCTCTTTCCTTGACCTTTACATACAAGCTCGGTAGCTTTACATATCAACATATCAAAAATGCGCAGCAAGCAGAGCCTGCATCCACCCGTTTATTTCTCTTTCCTTGACCTTTACATATAAGCTCGGTAACTTTACATATCAACATATCAAAAATGCACAGCAGGCATAGCCTGCATCCACCCGTTTATTTCTCTTTCCTTGACCTTTACATACGAGCTCGGTAACTTTACATATCAACAAATCAAAAATGCACAGCAAGCAGAACCTGCACCCACCCGTTCGTTTCTCTTTCCTTGGCCTTTACATACAAGCTCGGTAACTTTACTTTATGTTTGCTGTCGGCTGTGCCGACGTTGTTATAAAATGTCCCGCACAAATCTGCATGAGTATAAAAAAGCAAAACCCCCGCATCGGAGACATGGGAGTTTTGTCGCTGTCGGTCGTACCGACATAGTTATAAAATGTTCCGTACAAATCTGCATGAGTATAAAAAAGCAAAACTCCCACATCAAAGACATGGGAGTTTTGTCGCTGTCGGTCGTACCGACTGGTGGAAGAGGGTGGATTCGAACCACCGAAGTCAGAGACAACAGATTTACAGTCTGCCCCCTTTGGCCGCTCGGGAACTCTTCCATATACTGGAGCTGGTGGACGGACTCGAACCCCCGACCTGCTGATTACAAATCAGCTGCTCTACCAACTGAGCTACACCAGCGCATTTCAGAAGTCAAAGCTTCACACCTGCAACCTTGCAACTATTAGATGATACCACATTTGAAACACAATGTCAAGCGGATTTTCAAATTTAACACATTGTTAATATATTCACCCTTTCGCAACAGGAGCTTGTCATTGTATCCCTGCATTAGTTGACATTAAACAGGGCGATCACACAAAGATACAGGGACAACGGAGAAAGAACAGGCAGCGGATCGTCAATTCCGTTCCTGCTAAACGGCGGGCACTGACTATCCGCCCACAGTATGCAAAGGCTGCGGAAACAGAAAAAGCGGTTTCATGCAGGCTCTGCCCGCTGCTGAGAGCAATTGTGAAAATTTGGTTAAATTTTGGGATCGGGTATTGAAATCTGCGGGGAAGGGATGTATAATTAACTCAACATTCCCCCAGGCCTCTGTTTTACACGCACACTTGGGGGCTTTCTGTATATCGGAGCTGATAACAAATGCCAAAGGAATTCAAAACGACAGACGAACAGATAGAGATACTGAAAAGCCGCGGTCTTTTTATTCCTGATGAAACAAAAGCAAAAAACTTCCTGCTTAATAATAATTATTACAGAGTGAGCGGGTATTCACTTACTTTGCGAAAGCACGACGTATTTTATCCCTCCGCAGCTTTTGAAAACATCATGGATATTTATTATTTTGACGAAAAGTTCAGGTCTGTCCTGATGTATGCTCTCGAATGTGCAGAAACGAAGATAAAGTCCCTATATGCCTACTATTTTGCCGAAAAATACGGCGGTTTGGGTTACCTTGACAAAAGCTGTTTTTCCGACGAAGTATCATATAACAGTATAATAGCAAAAGTCAACGGACAAAGAGACAGGAGCCGAGATTCGGAGGCATTTATAAAGCACTATGTAGATGACCTTCATGAAGATATGCCGATATGGGTCTTTATAGAGCTGTTCACGCTAACCGATCTGTCAAGGCTCTACAGTATCAGCGATAAGGACATACAGTTGAAGATCGCATCACATTTCGGCATGAAGCACAATAATTGCGAAAGAAAGATATGCACATTCCTGAAATGCTTTTCCACCTTGAGGAATATATGCGCACATAACGGCAGAGTATTCAACAGGCTGTTCAGAACGAAGCCTCAGCTAAGTCAAAAAGAAACAGCCGTTTTAAGGAGGAACAAACAGGGAATGCCTGACAATTCAAGGGTATTTGGGTATATCATAGCCTTAAAAAGAATACTTGAACAGGCAACATTCAACGAGATCAAGGATGAGATACTTGACCTACAGCAAAAATATCCGTTTGTTGACATGAAATATTATGGGTTTAGCGATGAATGGTATAACAAGATCTAACCGTGATCTTTAAAACTACGGATAAAGCATATACCCTGTTTACTGCTGTCGGCACTGACTATCCGCCCACAGTCTGCAGAGGCTTCGGAAAGGCAGATAAGCGGTTTCATGCAGGCTCTGCCCGCTGCTGAGAGCAATTGTGAAAATTTGGTTAAATTTTGGGATCGGGTATTGAAATCTGCGGGGAAGGGATGTATAATGTAATTAGCACTCAAGG
>ODAI011115767.1_pt1 | contig 27176 bp, 24 predicted proteins | sample 1539321 | NCBI WGS metagenome assembly ODAI01 (sample SAMN02144231, study PRJEB22623) | gut metagenome | biome: sheep rumen | host: Ovis aries | place: New Zealand
CCATATCTTTTTTGCAAACCCGCTTTGCAGGGCTACGCTACCGCTCCGGCCCGCCTTGCGGCGGTCTGGCTTCGCCACCCTTCCAATCGGGGGTAGGCTTTTTTTGCTGCCGATTAAATATTAATTGCAAACTTAATCCCCATCATGCTCTGGTGATTTTTTGAATCGTCCTGTCGCAAATTTCAGATACTGTTTTTAAGAGTTCCTTTTTCTCGTTATAGATGATGTCAGAAATTGCATGAAGGTTTGTCTTTTCTTCATTCTTCAAAGATTCAACTAAAAGTTCAAAAGGCTGCCTGTGTAGGGCCTTTGCCAATTTCATAAGTGTCTTGTCACTAATCCAAGTTTTGCAATGCTCAATGTCTGCAAGATAGGAAAGAGAAATGTCGGCATTTTCTGCCAGCTGTTCCTGAGTCAAATGCAAATCTTTCCTGAACGTGTGGATATTGTTTGAAAGAATCCGACGAAGTTCTTCCGTTTCCTCTCCGTCTGTTTCTAAAAAATCTGACATGAAAAAAAGTATACGACAATATTATATGTTGACAAAATCTGATAATGGCATTTATTAAGGATATGACTTTCCAAAACCAAGCCTACGCCCGATTGGAGGGGCCCGCGCTAGCGGGTTGCCGAAGGCAATGGAGGCGAATGCCGGAACCCCGGAAAGCGGGGAGAAATTGAATCCATGCAATTTCTACCCGTGAGTTTTCTGCGGAAACTCACCGATTCTAGCCGCAAAGAAATGACGCGCCCTCCATGGCGCTCCTTGTTTGCGATAGGGTAGGAATTGCATGGAGTCTGAGCGGTTCCGTAGGACCGGGCACAGTTTAAGTTGGCATGCCGTCCAGAAAGAGAAGAAGAGTTTTAAGATAAAGTTTTTCCTTATAAAGCCTTTCTGTGGAAACTTGACCATTTTATTTTCTGCTAGTATAATGGTTTTATGGGTGGAAATAAAAATAGTAAGACGGCATCTAAGACATCAAAGGCTTCTTCTGTAAAGAAGGTGACTTCTGTTAAGAATGTAGCTTCTGCAAAGAAAGTGACTTCTGCAAAGAATGTCAGTTCTTCAAAGGTGCCTGCTGTAAAAAAATCGAGTGTAAAGAAAGAATCTTCAAATAAAGCTGGTGTGAAGGGGACTGCTAAGAAGGCTTCCGCTTCCGTAAGTAAGGTTTCTGCTGTAAAGGCTTCGGCTGCAAAGGAAGCAGCCCTTTTGGCAAGGGACCTTCCTGCTTCTGCTACTTCTGCGGCAACTTCGGCTCCTGCGGCTCTTGCCACATCTGCAAAGACATCTGCGCCTGCAAAAAAATCCAAGGTTTACGACGAAAGCCAGATTAAGCACCTGGACGCGCTTGAGCATATTAGGCTTAGAAGTGGTATGTACATTGGCCGCCTGGGAGACGGTTCAAACCAGAACGACGGTATTTATGTTCTTCTAAAAGAAGTTATTGACAACGCTGTTGATGAATTCATCATGGGCTACGGCAAGCGCATAGACGTTGAGGTTGTGGAGAATACGGTTAAGGTCCGCGACTATGGCCGTGGTATTCCTCTTGGCAAGGTTGTTGAGTGTGTTAGCGAGATTAACACCGGCGCAAAGTATAACGATGACGTTTTCCAGTTTTCTGTTGGTATGAACGGTGTTGGTACAAAAGCGGTCAACGCCCTGTCTTCGCATTTTAGGGTTGTTTCTGTGCGTAAGGGGGAGTGTACCGAAGCTGTGTTTGAGAGGGGAAAGCTTGTAAGCCAAAAGACTGGAACCCTAAAGCAAAAGCAGGCAGACGGTACTTATTTTGAGTTTACCCCGGACGAGGGCATTTTTGGCAAGTACCACTTTAACATGGAGTTTGTGGAAAAACGCATCTGGAACTATGCCTACCTCAATTCAGGCCTTACGCTGCGCCTTAACGGTCAGGACTTTAAGAGCGACAACGGTCTTTTTGATTTGCTTAACAAGGAAATAGACGACACCTGTCTTTACCCAATCGGAAGCTATACAGGCGAGCACTTGAAGTATGCCTTTACCCACACTAATTCTTATGGCGAGACTTATTTTTCTTTTGTAAACGGCCAGTATACGGCGGACGGTGGAACCCACCTGAATGCCTTTAGGGAAGGTTTTGTCCGCTGCATAAATGAATTCTATTCTTCTGACTACAAGGCGGAGGATGTTCGCGAGGGAATTGCGGCTGCCGTTCTTGTAAAGATTAAGGATCCTGTTTTTGAAAGCCAGACAAAGAACAAGCTTGGCAATACGGACATTAGGCAGTGGATTGTTGGCGAGGTTATGTCTGGTCTTAGTGACTGGCTGCACAGGAACCCCCAGGCTGCGGAAAAAATCAAGGAAAAGATAGAGGCTAACAAAAAGCTTCGCACTGAACTTAGCGAGGTAAAGAGCAAGGCAAAGGAAGCGGCTAAGAAAATCAGCATACGCATTCCAAAGCTAAAGGACTGCAAGTACCACGTTACGGATGGTGAAAAGGGTGAAAATTCAATGATTTTCATTACGGAGGGAGATTCTGCATCCGGTACCATGACCCACAGCCGTGACGCTTCTTTCCAGGCAATTTTTTCCCTTCGCGGAAAGCCCGAGAACATGTACGGCAAGAAGCAGGGCGACATTTACAAGAACGATGAGCTTTACCAGCTGATGATGGCTCTTGGAATAGAGACCAGCGTGGAAAACCTTAAGTATTCAAAGATTGTTATTGCAACCGATGCCGATAACGACGGCTACCACATTAGGAATCTTGTGATGACTTTCTTCCTTGGTTACTTTGAGGAGCTTGTTACAAGCGGGCGTGTCTTTATTCTTGAAACACCGCTCTTCCGTGTGCGCAACAAGAAGGAGAACATCTACTGCTATTCGGAAGAGGAAAGGGACAAGGCTCAGGCAAAGCTTGGCAAGGGGGCAGAGACCTCCCGCTTTAAAGGCCTTGGAGAAATAAACCCGTCTGAATTCCGCCAGTTCATCGAACCGGAGACCATGCACCTTACTCCGGTTGAAATAAGCCAGCTGAAGGTTGTGCCTAAGCTTTTGAGCTTTTACATGGGAAAGAACACTCCCGAACGCCGCGAGTTCATAGAAAAGCACCTGCTTGGCAATGCGGACATTGATGCGTAAAAGGGGACTTGAATGGCATTTGTAAAGAATTTATTCGACAAGAATTTTATTGAATATGCGAGCTATGTTATACGCGACAGGGCAATCCCGGATCTTGAGGACGGTCTTAAGCCTGTTCAGAGGCGCATAATGCACACCCTCTTTAAGATGGACGACGGCCGCTTCCAGAAGGTTGCAAATGTTGTTGGTGAGTGCATGAAGTACCACCCGCACGGAGACGCTTCTATTGGCGGTGCCTTGGTTGTTCTTGCAAACAAGGGAATATTTATAGAAAAGCAGGGAAACTTTGGCAACATGTACACCGGGGACGGAGCGTCTGCACCCCGTTACATCGAATGCCGTGTTCATCCGCTTGCAAAGGAGTTCCTTGTTACGAATCCTGCCGTTACCCACTACATTCCCAACTACGACGGACGCAGCACGGAGCCGGAAGTTTACCGCGCAAAAGTGCCGGTTGCCCTTATAATAGGAGCAGAGGGAATTGCGGTTGGCATGAGCACAAAGATTCTGCCCTACAATATTCGGGAAGTTCTTGAGGCAGAGATAAAGGCCCTTAACAACGAGCCCTTCGAGATTTACCCCGACCTTCCCACAGGCGGTTTGATAGACGTTACCAACTACAACGACGGCAACGGAAAAATCGTTACCCGCGCCAAGTTTGACATGAGCGATGAAAAGAAAATCATCATCACGGAGCTTCCTGTAGACACAACCTCCGAAAGCCTCATGAATTCAATAGAGAACGCATACAAGGCTGGCCGCATAAAAATCAGTTCCATCGATGACTATACGACAGACCACTGCCAGATAGAGATAAAGCTTCCCCGCGGTGTTTATGCCAAGGACATAGAAAAGGCCCTTTACGCCTACACCGACTGCGAAAAATCCATCTCCTGCCAGATGCTTGTTATCCGCGACAACATGCCTGTTGCAATGACCGCCACGGAAATAATCAAGTACTACGCAAAGAAACTTACAGCAATCATCAAGGACGAACTTGAATACGACCAGGGCCGCCTTACCGAGGAACTTCACGCGCGTACACTTGAACGCATCTTTATTGAAGAACGCATCTACAAAAAGATAGAACAGATGAAGACAGCGGAAGATGTGGTAAAGGCTGTAAAGAAAGGCTTTGTTCCGTTTAAGGCAGAACTTGTCCGCGACATTTCCGATGAGGACGTGGAAACTTTGCTAAGGATTCCTATCCGCCGCATATCGCTTTTTGACATAAACAAGAACAAGGACCAGGTTGCCGCAATCAACAAGCAGCTAAAGGAAATAAGCCGCAAACTCAAGCACCTTAAGGACTGCGCTGTTGACTACCTTGAAGGCATGCTAAAGAAATTCAAGGAAGAGGAGCTTGTCCGCCACACCCAGATTCAGAAATTCAACGTGGTGGATGTAAAGGCCGTTGCAAAGCGCGACATTCCCCTGCGCTACGACGACAAGGGCTATCTTGGAACAGGTGTTTCCGGTGGTGCAGAAGTGCTGCGTGTTACACCTTACGACCGCATATTCATCTTGCGAAGAAGCGGCATCTATACCGTGTGCGACGTTCCACAGAAGCTTTTTGTGGATACAGGTATGTGGTATTGCAACCTTGCAGAAAAAGACGTTATCTCCAAGGTGCTGTTCACTGTCATTTACCGCGACCCAAAGAACGGCTACTGCTACATAAAGAAGTGCCGCATCCCCAGCTGGATTATGAACCGCGACTACCTTATGGCCCCAGACGGCATGGAAGTGCTGCACGTTGACACAAGGGAAAAATTCACCTTTACCCTCAAGTACAAAAAGAAGCCCCGCGTAAAGATTCTTAGCGAGGATTTTGACTCTGCAAACTTTGAGGAGAAGGGCCACAAGGCACAGGGCGTAAGGCTTAGCGACCACGATACGGAGAGCATTTCCGTCCAGAGCGCAGATGCCCAGATAGGCCTTTTTGAAGGAAGCAAATAAGAGGAAGTAAATAGTTGGAAGGTATAGTAAAAAAGCCGCAGTACAAAATTATGCACGTAATCTTTAACCAGTGCATCAGACTTAATTTTTCAAAGGCTCTGTTCACAGTGTTTTTGTTTACGATTATAGAAACATTGCTTAGCATGATTCCATTATCCGTTGCAATGAATTCTGCATCTGCACCGGAAAATGCAGCTACGGCTGGAAGTTCTTCCGTGCTGAGTGTTCTTTTTTCCTTTGTGCTTACACTGGCTTTGTGCATAGTTCTGTTTATGATGCTTTACGGAATGTTCTGCGTAACTGCCCGCATGGTTCAGAAACAGAAAGTTACCGTGGGCTGGCTTTTTATTGCCCTTATAAAAAAGGACAAGAAGGTGCTGGGGGCATCGGCAATATTCACACTGTATTACACTGTGCTTGGCTTTTTGGCCGAATACCTCTTTTCTTACCTTACGGACAAGAATATAATTCCTGTCGGTTTGGGAAGCGGAAGCCTTTCTTCCGTGATGTATTTTTTTGCATTTGCGGCACTTGTTTTTGTTCTTGCCTTCATACCATTTTCTTTTGTCCACCTGATTCTCTATTATTTTAAGAATGCAAAGGTCCTGGGCTCTTTTGCACTTAGCGTCCGCATTTTGTGGGGGCAGACACTGCATTTTCTGGGCTTTGTATTCTATGCGGCTGGAACGTCTCTTATAAGTCTTGCGCTTTTGTCTGTGGTGCTTTTTCTTATTCCTCAGAATTTGGGAACATCGCTTGGCATTTTTACCATGTTCCTTTCCATACTGCGGCTCTTTGAGTATTACAAGGTTCTTTCGCGGATTCTTATTGCAATACCTGTCTATTTCTTTTTTACGATTGGCGCAATTAAGCTTTGCAAGCCAGAGCAGGCATCTACCGCTGAGTGTGAAGAGTCAGAAGAAACGGGGGCAAGTTTTAACGGTGAGGCATCTTCCTCTGATATAGATGACGCTAATGGCAAAGGGACTAGCCCCAACGAAGATAATGCAAGCCTAAACGAAGATAGTGCAGATCTTAACAGCGAAAACCCTGCCGGTGAAACTTCTGCCCAAGGAAAAAAATGAAGGTTCTCATAGAAGGCACAACCCCCTGTGCAGAACTGAACATAAAAAACTCCCGCTTTATTGCAGAAGCCTTTACCGTGCACGACTCCCTAGAGGCAAGGGAAAAACTCCACGAGCAGAAAAAACGTTATTCGGATGCAACCCATGTATGCCATGCCTTTGTCTGCGGAAAAGATGGCGGAATAAACGGCATGAGCGACGACGGTGAACCAGGCGGAACTGCAGGAAGACCAATGCTGGACGTTCTTAAGGGCAGCGGAATTACCGATATTCTTGTAACGGTAACGCGCTACTTTGGCGGAACCCTTCTTGGCACAGGCGGTCTTGTCCATGCCTACTCAGACAGCGTAAAAGCCGTCCTTGAAGCATGCCAGACCGAAGAGCTTGTAGAAAAATCCTCCTTTACCTTTAGCGTGGAATACCCCCTTTACGAAATTGCCATGAGATTCCTTTCTTCATTCCACACGGATTCCATAAAAGAAGACTTTGCTTCCCAAGTCCTAATCAGCGGTTGCATCTGGACAAGCGAGACTTCCTCCCTTGAAGAGGGCATACGAAATCTTAGCAAGGGAAAGTCGCAGGTTCAGTTTTCGCAATAAAAACTGTCCCCGGTTTCAATCTTTATTTTTTTTAATCTTTTTGCGGCGCTTTTTCCTTTTTACATCTTACTTTTACGCTGCCAAGCATGCCCTTTGTGTGGCACTTCCGGGGTTCCGCCTTTCGGCTCCATTGCTCGCTCGAAGCTGCGCTGCGAGTTCGCAACCCGCTAGCGCGGGCCCCTCCAGCACCTGCCGTGCCTCTATCTGCTGCCTTTTTATAGCTTACAGGCTTAATGGCATAATTTGACCATAAAACACCATCCCGTCAGTGCCGTGCGGTTGGTGACCCTGTCGAACCATGACACGGCAATCTTTAAATGCCAGATGGTAACACCAAAAAAGAAAGCCTTGAGATTTTGCAATCCCAAGGCAAAGGAGAGAGTTTATCAGCTTTTTTACAAGCTAAGATTATATTAACGTATTGCTTCTTATTTGTCAATCAAATTTTGATGTTTTTAGTAAGAATTTTATAAAAAATTTTGAATTTTCTACTCAAATTTTTAGTGAAATTTGGGCTGTGTTAATCTTAATTGTCCAAATATCTTGTCCAAAAGGGCGTGTTCATATAAAATGCAAGCATGTTTTCAGACACTCACTTTCACCTTCATTATATTAGCGAAAAGACAGGAATTCAGGAGGCTGCTGCTATACTTTCCGGCATGGCTTTGGCTGGGGCTGAATTTGGCTTGGACATAGGAACCAAGGCTGATGATTTGCTTTGCAGGCGTGACGCTGTTATGCAGGCTATTGCCCGTTTGCCGGCTGGACAAAAAGATGCTGTGGAAAAGTTTCTTTGCTTTAGCGCGGGAATATGGCCCGGAGTTGATTCAATAAAAAACAGGGAGGCTTGCGTATGCGAATTGCGCTCCCAGATAGAGGCCTTTACAAAGCCGGGAGAGCCCTTTTGCAAAAAGCTTGTTGCAATCGGGGAAGGGGGAATAGACCACCACTGGAACCCTTCTGGAGTGGACGGAAGGTGCGAGGATGACTTTGACGCTGGCTTGTACGAAGGGGAAAGGGAACTTTTTATGATGCAGCTTTCCCTTGCAAAGGAGCTGGGCTTGCCCTTTATCGTTCACAGCAGGGACGGCTTTGAGGACACACTTGACTGCATAAAAAAATCAGGCTATAACCGCGGCATTATCCACTGTTTTTCATACGGAATAGAAGAGGCAAGGACTTTCTTGGACATGGGCTGGCATATTGCCTTTGGCGGTGGAACAACCTACACAAAAAAGAGCAAGATGCCCCAGATGGAAGAACTCTTGCGATTTGTACCGGAAGACAGGCTTCTTTTGGAAACAGACGCACCTTATCTGGCTCCGGTTCCATTCCGTGGTCAGATGAACACCCCCTTGCTCATAAGGTACACCTACGACTTTATAGCAAAGATAAGGGGAATTTCCACGGAAGAATTGTGCCGCATAGTAGACAAAAACTGCGCGGAACTCTTTGGCATACAGCCGGCTGGAGTGTAACTTTATGGAAGAAAAGTTGCGTGCAGGAAGAAACAGGACTCTGACCCTGCTTTCTGGAGAAGAAGAAACTCTTGCAAAAGGACTCTCCGGCATTCAGGACATAAAGAGTGGTTCTGATTCTTGTAGGGACAAAATAATAAACGCCGACCTTTTTGAAGCCCTGCCTCTTGTACCCGACGGATTTGCAGACCTTGTGATAATTGACCCTCCCTACAACTTGAATAAAAACTTTAACGGATTAAAATTCTCTGCTTCTAAGGATGAAGACTACGATGCCTACCTTGACTCCTGGCTGCCCTTGGTATGCAAGAAGCTTAAGGCAAACGGAAGCCTGTATCTTTGCGGTGACTGGAAGTGCACGTCTTCTTTGCAAAGGGCTTTGGAAAAGAACCTTACTGTAATCAACCGCATTACCTGGCAGAGGGAAAAGGGGCGGGGTGCAAAGTCAAACTGGAAGAACGGAATGGAAGATATCTGGTTTGCTGTAAAAAATCCTTCTGACTATTATTTTAATGTTGAAGCCGTAAAGATGAAAAGGCGGGTTATTGCCCCCTATAGAAAGGACGGTGAACCCAAGGACTGGGAAGAAAGCGAGGGCGGAAACTTCCGCATTACTTACCCTTCAAATTTTTGGGACGACATTTCAATTCCATTTTGGTCCATGAGCGAAAATACCGACCACCCAACCCAAAAGCCTGAAAAGCTTTACGCAAAGCTTGTGCTTGCCTCTTCCAAACCGGGAGACATGGTTTTTGACCCCTTCCTTGGCTCGGGGACTGCATGTGCGGTTGCAAAGAAACTTGGCAGGCATTACTGCGGAATAGAGATTAACAAGGAATACTGCCTTTGGGCTGCAAAACGCCTTTTGATGGCGGACTCTGACGGCAGCATTCAGGGCTACGAGGACGGAGTTTTCTGGGAAAGGAATACCCTTAATACATTCCAGCAGAAAAGGAAGAAGGCGGAAAGCTCTGGCTGTAAAAAGGAAAATCCCTCCGGCGGGCTTGAATTGTTCCAGTAAAAGGATTGCAGTGGTGTAGGCATGGTAGGCAGGAGTCTTCCAGTTGTTTTTTTAGCAGTTTTTTTGCCCAAAATATTCATCTTTTAGGATTGAATAATAGGCCACGTCTACAATTCCCTGGTTGCATTTGTCCGACTGCCTGAGTGTGCCTTCGTATTTCATGCCCATTTTTTGCATTGCCTTTCCAGAATTTGGGTTGCCGCTTGCATGCTTTGCATATACCCGCCTTGCACCGACTTCTTCAAAAAAGAATTTGATAAGTGCTTTGCCGGCCTCTGCGGTGATTCCCTTTCCCCACCATCGGCTTCCTATTCCGTAGCCAAGTTCCACGCTTTCTGTATCCTCGTTGATTGCTATTACGGATATGTCTCCAACAATGTCACCGATTTCTTTTAGCTCTATTGTCCAAAAGTAAAAGTCGGGCTTGGAATAAGAGGCTACCCATTCCGCAATCATTTTTTTTGTGTCTTCAACGCATTTGTAGGGCTGCCAGCGCAAAAACTTGGTTACTTCTTTTTCGCTTGCCCAGTTGCTGAACATGGCTTCTGCGTCTTCCAGGGTGTGTCTTCTTAGAACTAAGCGTTGGGTTTCTATTCTTATTGTTCCTTTGTGTTCCATGGATGTTCCTTGCGCTTCAATATAGCAGGCGTTGGTCGTAACCTGCGGTTATTCTCCGAGTTTCTGCGAAACTCGCGCATTTTTATTGTTTGCCATCAACAATTTTGGGGCGTTGTCCGCTCACTGCGCGAGCTACCGAGTTACTTTGTAACTCGCAAGATTTATCTGTTAACACCAACTCATTTGAGCAGGTGTTGCGGGCGGCGTTTGAGCCCGCAGAGGGGGTAGTGGAAGACACGACAAAGTGGAGCAAATGACGGAAGTGGCTGTTTCAAAAAAATGTATTTTGGTAGTGGCACAGACCCTGAAACTAGTTCAGGGTGACGGTGTTTGCTTTGAAATTTTGCCACTTACGGCATTTGCGGAACGACTCGTGGCTGGAGCGAGGGGGAGACTTCCCCCCCTTTTTTTATAGAAGCTTATTTAATCAGAAGACCTGCGTAAGCCTTGAGTGTTGGCTCCATGTCGTTTGCAAGAACTGCCTTTGCCAGTGTCTTTCCAAGCTGTACGCCTTCCTGGTCAAAGCTGTTTACATTCCAGATAAAGCCCTGGAACATTACCTTGTTCTCGTAGTGGGCAAGAAGTGCGCCCAAAGTTTCCGGTGTTACCTGTTCGCCGTAGATGAGGCTTGAAGGTCTGCCACCCTTGAAGAACTTGTTGGGGTTGTCGCTGTCCTTTCCGCAGGAGAAGGCTACAATCTGTGCGGCAACGTTTGCGCAGAGCTTTGTCTGGCTTACGGAACCCTGGATTGTTACGTCTTTGCCTGTCTGGTTCTTGTTGAATGCGATGAACTGGAGAGGAATAATGTCCGTGCCCTGGTGCAAAAGCTGGTAGAATGAATGCTGGCCGTTTGTTCCTGGTTCGCCAAAGATTACGGGTCCTGTAACATAGTCAATTTCCTTTCCAAAGCGGTTTACGCTCTTTCCGTTTGATTCCATGTCCAACTGCTGAAGGTGGGCTGGGAAGCGGCTGAGTGCCTGTGAGTAGGGAAGAATTGCCGTTGTTGGAAGGCCAAGTACGTTGCGCTCGTAAACGCCGATGAGTGCGTCCATAAGTGCTGCGTTCTTTGTTACGTCCTTTTCTGTTGAATTTTTGTCTTCTTCTGCGGCACCCTTAAGGAAGCGGTCAAAAATGTCTGCGCCGAATGCAAGGCTAAGGATTGCTCCACCTACTGCGGATGTTGAAGAGTAGCGTCCGCCGATGTAGTCGTCCATAAAGAATGCTGCCATGTAGTCTGGATTCTTTACGAGGGGGCTTGTTTCGCTTGTTACTGCAATCATGTGCTTGGAAACTTCACAGCCTGCGTTTTTGATGTATTCCTTTACGAAAGATTCGTTTGTAAGGGTTTCCAATGTTGTTCCGCTCTTGGAAACAAGGATGAAGATTGTCTTTGCAATGTCTATTGAGTTGAGTACGGAAACTGCATCGTCCGGGTCTACGTTGGAGATAAAGTGGGCTTCCATCTTGAACTTGTTGTTTGCCTTTGCCCAGTTTTCAAGTGCAAGGTACATTGCGCGCGGGCCAAGGTCGCTTCCTCCGATTCCAATCTGGCATACGGTTGTGTATTTTTCGCCCTTTTCGTTTACAAGTGCGCCTGAGTGGACTTTTTCTGCAAATTCAGCGATTTTTTTCTGCTGCTCAACGTAAAAAGCCCTCTTGTTTGTGCTGCCTGCCATTACGTCCTTGCCAAGCTGGCCTCTTGTAAGGTGGTGGAGAACCATGCGGCCCTCACCTGTGTTTACAACGTCGCCATTGTAGAGAGCCTCGAACTTTTCAAGAAGCTGTGCCTCTTTTGCCAAGTCCTTGAATACCTGGATTGTGCGGCCGTCAACTGCCTTTGCGGCGTAGTTGTAGGTGAGACCTGCGCCCATCTTGATTGAATATTCTGAAACGCGTTTTGCGGCGCCTTCAGCCTTAAGCTCTTTAGCTATGGAAACTGAGTCTTTGAGCGACTGGAGTTTCTTAAAGCTTTCGAGAGATGTTAGGTTGTTCCATGCGATTTCTGCCATTTTAAAGCCCCTGATAAAAATTGTTAGCTAAATATACCAAAAATCAAAAAATTATGCTATACTAAAGTTAGCGGCATTTTTCTGCAAAAAGCATGGTGCAAAGCGGAAAACACTAAACTGCCGTATGGAGGAATTTTTATGGTGAATCTTCTTATTACAATCCTTGTGGGTGCCCTTATCGGTTGGCTCGCAGGAATTTTCATGAAGTCTGCCCACGGATTCTGGCTTTCATGCATTCTGGGTATTGTCGGTAGCGCAATCGGCGGCTGGCTGGCAAGTGCCCTTGGAATCCACATTGGTAGCGGCCTTATCAGCTCTCTCATTGTAGGCGTTGCGGGAACCTGTCTCCTTATTGTAATCGTCCGCGCAGTCATGGGCAAAAAGTTCTAATTTTTTTTATCAAAGGGGGAGGAGCACACGCTTGAAGCTTTGCTGCGATTCCCCCTGGCCTTAGCCCTCAGCAGTAAGCAGCTGCTTCTTTGGCACACTCCCAGCTAGAAGAGCACTCCCTTTGCAAATGACCCGCAATGCCTGCTATAATTGTTTGCGGAAAAAAAGGAATAAGGCTAAATGCTTGACTTTGTAACATTGTAGTGGTACATTTTTAATATGAAAGAATACTTGGCTTATAAGGGTGAAAAATTCATTATAGAATGGTATTACAACCAGAAAGGAAAAAGTCAACCTCTTGAATTTTTTAATAATCTTAGCCAAGTTGAACAGCAGAAATTCTTTCATCTCCTGAAGAGAATGGGAGATTTTGGTTTTATTTCTGACAAAACAAAATTCAGAAATGAAGATGATGGTATTTATGCTTTTAAGCCACAGCCAAACAGGTTTTTATCCTTTTTCTTTGAGGGTAAAAAGATTATCATTACCAATGCCTTTATAAAAAAGAGCCAGAAACTTAAAAAGCAAGATAAAGATTGTGCCGTTTTGGCTCGTGAAGATTACTCCAAGAGAATAAAGATGGGGGCTTACTATGAAAAAGACTATGAGTACATTTGACCGAATGATGGAAAATCCTGAATGGAAATCAGGTTTTGAAAAATCTTATGAGGAATTTCTTATTTCAGAGTTCATGTGTGAACAGATGGCTCATTCAGATTTAAGTGTAAGAGAACTTGCCGCCCGTGCCGGTGTATCACCTACAACTATTCAGCATTTACGGACTGGTAAAGCAGAAAACGTAAAAGTAAAGACCTTGCTTTCTGTTCTACATGAGTTGGGATTTAGCCTAAGACCCGTAGCATCGGCATTATAGCAAAAAATCAGTAAAATTATAGCACGCTTGTTTAGGGCAAGGAGTGAAAGATGAATGCTTATCCGGAATGCTATGTAAATGAAATTGTGGAGACTCAAGGTAAACTTTTTGAGCTTGTCTCTGATTCTCCGTCAATAGATTTTGATGATTTTATAGAACGCTACATGACAGGCAAAACCCGGACTTATTTGGACAGGGCAGATGCCTACCTTAGCAACCTGAACGAAAAAGAACTGTTTGAGTATTTTTGCAAGGTAGACGGTTTTTATCCTAAAGCGGGAAAATCACTTTCCGGTTTTGCCCCTAACTGGATTGGGCAGTTTTATGCAAGAAGCCAGTGGCAAGAAAATATTCCGAGCCGCCAGCTTGTAAAGATTCTTCCGGTTGATTTTGTAAAAGCCTCTTATGCCGGCGGCCTTCACGATTTGGATTTGGACTTGGCGGTGAATAAGGTTTTTGCTGGCCTTAGTTTGTAAGTTTTTACGGCATAATCTTGCAGTCATGAAAGTATTCTTCTTTTAATGAACATTCCTTGCTAAAGTAATGTGTTGAAAAATAGTGGGTAACTGGAAAGTCGCTTCCGAAAAGGATTTTTGATTTTTCGCGGACAAGTGAGCGGAGTTTTTTGAGGTTCTTTTCTTCAATGCAAGCGGTGTCGCAGAAGATGTTTTTGTAGGTATTTACAAGCCCTGCACATTCTTTTACAGGATTTGAGTGCGCCAGAATCAGGACGGAATCTGGGCGTTCAATTGCAAAGGGTGAAAACCTTGCGGGTAAGTCATCTGGAATTGTTCCCGAATGAACTAAAACAGGCTTTTTGTTTTGGGCTGACCAGTCAAAAATTTCTTCCATGCATTTTTTGTGGCGGGGGTTTTCAAAGTTCCATTTTTGCGCTGCCGGATGAAGTTTTATTCCGCAGTAGTCGAAGGTTTTGGTTGCGGAAAAGACGGAGATGTTTTTGTCTGCGTAGGACGGAACAAACCAGAGGTAGGGGCGCACTTTTAGCTTGCCGGAGTAGGAGAGGGCGTAGGCTGTTTCCTCTTCAATCTTCAAGAGTTCTACGTCGTCCCTGCAGCTTGATGTGGAGGAAAATCGCGCTTCGTCAATGCCGTATTTTGCCCCTGCTTCTTCGATTGCCTCAAAGACTTCCAGTGCGTCGTAGTAGAGTTCGTTGAATTGGCCTATGTGGATGTGGTGGTCGGTCATGGGGAAAGTGTCTTTTTTATCATATTGTTGAAATTCTCAACAATTTTTTTTTCTCTTTTATTATTAGAAATATCATTATATGTAATAAAAGGGAGGGTATTGATATCTATAATTCCTTTTCCGATTTCTCTTGTGGTATTTGAGATAAAATCTATTGTCGCATAAATTTGAATTTTACCTTCTGGAAATTTTGCATTCCATGAATATATTGGAGAAAATCGAAGGATGTTAATTAGTTTAAAATTTTCAACTATTAATTTCTTTATTTCTGTTTTCTCTTTTTTATTATGATATTTCCTTTTATAAACAAATTTTTCGTTTATATTTTCCCATTCAAAGACATTTACTTCTCTGTAATCTAAAGGGCTTTGATAAGTTTTAAATAGCAAGGAATATAGTTTGCTTTTATTATCAACTTGCATAGGTACGTTTTCATCTGTAAAAATTCGGCATCCCTTTCCTGCGCCTTCAAGATGAACAGCTTTTGAAACAGCATCTCCATAGATGTTTTCCGCGATGGCAGTTTTTAAAAACTTGCACTTTCCATATGCTAACCCACCTCTAAGTAAAATTCCATCAAGAATACACTTTCTAAAAATATTTGACAGGGAATGTAAAATCGTAGGCAAATCATTTGAAATAATAAAGACTGAATCTGACAGTGAGCTATGTGCAAAATTGTTATTTGATTTTTCAATTGAAACGAAGGAATCAAATTTACTTAGAATTTTACATATCTTTCTTTCGTTTTTTGTAGAGTCTGTAGTTAAGTTTGAAAAGCCTAATAAATCAATATAACATACAAAGTAATCTTTTTCTGGTTCTAATTCAGATATTTCCATTTTCGTCTTATGGGAAAAATTTGTGATGATAAAAAGGACCTCCACATCAGTGTCGGCCCTTTTTATAATAATGCTCGAATTTTTTCTATAACTATATAAGAAATTTCATGGGTTTGGTTTAGTTTTTTTCTTTTTCTTTTTCATCTCTTCTTCATATTCCTCTTGCGTAATGGGAGGTCCTACAGGTATAATCTTCGCTGGGGCATACATATTCCAGTTACGCCTGAGTTCTTCTTCACAAGCTTCTTTTGTTGGTGCTTGAAATGTGATGGCTTTACCATCTGTTATTGCCCATCCTATTGTTTCCATACTACTTGGTCTCATAGAATTCCTCCGTTAGTGTTGATTTACTGGACAAGTTAGTATCCCGCCGCTTACATCGAGATACTTCATTCTTAAAAAGATAACTGCAAGCGAAGTTCTTTCAAAAATTAAGTGTCTGCCAATGTCCGATAGGCCTATGATTGCGATGATTTTGTGTACAAACCATTACAAGACGCTTTAGTCATCAATCCCAATCATCGGGCATACCGTCAGGATACAAAATAGAATATTGGTCTTCTTCCCAGTCTTTTTTTGTCGGGTAATCTTCGTCAGGTTTGAAACCTCCCCTATCATCATCAGATTCGCATTCTGAATTCTTGGGGTCTCTTTGATTGTTTGCTGAAGCCATACTGAAATCCTCCGTAAATGTTAAAAGATATTTTTTGAAAAACGAGCGATAGCGACGTTTTTCAAAAAATAGGCGTCTGTCAACGCCTATTTCCATGCTAGCATGGAAATTCGAGCTAGCGCTTCTACTTGACTAAATTTGCATAAATATACATAATTATGCATAAGAGGTTTTGCTTTGAAAGAGAGGCTTACACGGCTTAAGACCGTTCGCAAATTGATAAAAAATTACCGCATAGAGAGCCAGGAGGAGCTTTTGGGCTACCTGCAGAAGGAGGGGTTTGAGGTTACCCAGGCAACTCTTTCGCGCGACCTTAAGCTTTTGAAGGTTGGCAAGGTGAGTGACGGTCATGCGGGTTACGTGTACACTCTTCCTGATGAGGACGAGAGGCGTGAGAGCGAGCAGATTTATATTCAGGACTTTTTGCGCGGTTATGTTAGCATAGATTATAATTCAAGTACGGTTGTTATAAAGACTTTTGGCGGTCATGCGGACGCTGTTTCCAATGCGCTGGATTCTTTGAACATGGATGAGATTCTTGGAACTGTTGCGGGCGACAACTGCATTTTTGCATGTCTTAGGGAAGGCGTTTCCGGTGAGGATTTTATGGCGGCCTTAAAGCAGCGCATTCCGGAATTGGATGACGAATAATAGGATTATTTTTGGGTTTAAGCAGTCCTGTATTGCTAAAAGCAGATTATCGGGTCTAGCCCGATAATGACACATCTTGTGCAAAAAGTTCCCTTCGACGGGCTCAGGGAACGGGGGCTTTGTTGTTTGGTATGACAATCACTGTGTTGTAACGAGATGCCGAATCAAGTTCGGCATGACAGGCTGTTTGGGGGAGGGATTTTTTTGTACTTTTTTGCCCATCCGTAAAGAGTGAATGGATGGTGGTCAGACTCTGAAATTACTTGAGTGCAAGTGCGTTCCGGGGACTGCTCTTTGGGGGTGAAGGTTCTTTGCAAAAAGTTCCCTTCGACGGGCTCAGGGAACGGGGCTTTCTTGTTTGGTATGACAATCACTATGTTGTAAATAGATGCCGAATCAAGTTCGGCATGACAGGCTGTTTGGGGGAGGGATTTTTTTTGGCGACTTACGCCGCCGTGGAGGGGCGCGCAGCGTTCCGAAGGAATGGAGCGATAGCGGAACCCCGGAAGGGCGGTGGCGCAGGGGCATGGGTGTCGAGTTAGCCAATGCGTGAATGGTAGAGCGGTTAACGGTACCGTCCAAAAAAATAGGAGATAGAATTATTTTCCGCAGAAGATTTCCTTGTAGCTGTAGAGGGCAGTTCTTGCTTTTATGGTGAGCTTTTTTCCGTTCCATTCGAGGGTGCCTGTGTCGTAGAAGCATTCGGGGCTTTTTTTGTTGCTGAGTACGGAGCGGTCTTTTTCTGTGCCGCTGAAGTTTGTGAGCAAGAGTTCGACTTGGAATTTTACGGGTTTTTCTGCGAAGATTTTTTCTGCTTCTTCTGCGGATGAGGGCAATTTTTCCAGGCTCGTTATGGTTCCGATTGAATCTTTTAGGAGCACGATAATCATGGAGCCGTCGGTGGAGAAGAATACGTAGGCCGGTACAAAGGGCGTTTCCCTTGCTATCTGTACGCTTGCCATAACCCCGCCGTCCTTGTCTTTTTCTTCTGCGTAGTGGGGCAGGAAAATCGTGTCAAAGTAGTCTACGTATGAATCTTTTGCGTCTGAATTTAGCGTGGAGCTTATTTTGTTTGCGTCGAAGTCTTCTATTATTTTTGAGTAGTTGTGAATGCGACGCTCCACCAAGTCCAGTATGTTTGAATAGATGAGTTCTTTGTAGGATGCAAGCTGGGCAAAGTTTTCTGCGTTGCTTGTCATTATCTGGTTTCCGAAAGATGTTACCTGTTTTATCTTGGGGAAATTAAGGCGGTTTAGGAAGGTGATTCTTGTAATGAGGTCTATGATGCTGTAGCCCCAACGCGAAGTGCCTGCGCTGCTGGATGTTTTTTTGGATTCATTTATTTCTTTTTTTAGTTCATCCGCGCATTTTTTGTTTAGGTCTATTACATTTTGAACTTGTGTTCTTTCTTTTATGGAATAGCTTTTTCCGTTTTGCAGGGTAAGTTCTGGCTGGAAGTATTTTTCCCAGTTCTTTCTTGGAAAGAGGGTTGCGGTTCTTAGGGTTATTGTGTTCCTTTGGAAGATTCCCCTTTTTGTAAGAAAGATTACGTATGTGTCCTGCTGCTGTTCAAGGGGCGAAATTTTGGAAAGGAAGCTTGCACCCTCGGAGCCGTTGATCGTTATCTGGAAGTATTCAAGTGATGCCTTTGCGGAAAAGACGAAGAGCTTGTGGTTCCGTTCGCCAAAGAGTTTTTTTAGTATGGAAGAGAATTCGGGGGAGTAGCTGTCGAATTCCTTTTGGTCAAATTCCGGGGTGATGAAGTAGTCCCTTAGGCTTTCGTCGCGGCCAGGGTCGTAGCGCTGCATGTAGGTCCACTTTTCTACCGCGAAGAGCCTGCACTTCCACCTTTCGCCTTGGTATGCTATGTTAAGGCTGCATTCGTCTTCTGAGCAGAGGCTTGCACCCGAAAGAAAGCATCTGAATCCTTCAAGCGGTTTTCCGTTTTTGATTAGGGGGCCTGAATATTCTATGTTGTCGCTTTTTCCTATTTCTTCTTGCGATGGGTCAAGGAAAAGGCTTTCGTCCAGAATAAGGTTGGCCTTGGTAAAGCTCCATTCATCGTCAAAAATCTGCTTGTGGTAAAAGCCTGTATTTCCGTTTTGGTCTCTTCCTGCAACCCGAAGTTCCCTTGCGGCGTTTCCGTGGCCGTTTTGCGCTATGCTTATCATTTTGGTGAGCCTTGCCTGTCCGTAGAGGGGAATCTTTGGCTGCTCCATCCAGTCTTCTGCGGGGAGTGCCCAGGGTGAATAGTTTGAAAGGTATTCGCTTCCGCTGTATTTTTGTTCCACTTTGTCGTATGTATATTGGAAGAACATTGGGTCGCATCCCATGGTGTCAAAGTCAATCAGGCGGGTGTACATGCTGCCCCTGCTTCCGATTAGGAATATGCTGTCTGCGGAGACACTTATGTTTTGCGCTATGAATGCTCCGTTAAGGGGAACTTCCACGCTTCTGCTAAGGTCTTGCGGCAGGCCTGAGTCTGCAAACCTTATGTGCTGGCCGTCGCTTGTAAGGAAGTAGACTGTTTCCAGTCCCATTGTTCCGTAGTGGTGGGGGTTGCCGTAGCGGTCTTCGTGCCAAAGGACTTCTATTCTTCTGGCTCCCATGCTCCAACCCCTGTAGTTTTTTACAAGGTCGTTCATGCTAAGGTAGGTGTTTTTTGGAAAGCCGAATTTTCTTAGCCAGCTTCTGTCTTTGCGCTTGCCGTCTTTTGCAAGGTAGATGTAGTACTGGGTTCCTTCTCCGTCCCATGCGTAGAAGCTGTCTCCGTCCGCGCAGATTTCTTCTATTCTTGCTGGCGGGGTGAATTTGTCTGTTGAAGATGGGTCGGGGTGGGGTAGGCCTGTTTGCTTAAAGAGCTTCCATTGGCTTTCTCCTTTTTCTTTGAAATAGATTCTTCCGTCTACCAGGGCAAATTCTCCGTATGTGCAGTAGGACTGGGTTCTTGTTCTTATGTAGACTTGTTCGGGGAGGAAGCCGTTTATGTCTTGTATTTGGCCTGAATGTGGGGAGGAGAAAAAGTCTTTCTTTGCGGTTGATTCTGCTGGGGCGAATTTTCCGGGGATTATGGCGGTTAGGATGGAGAATATTATGCAGAATGTCATTCCGAACTTGATTCGGAATCTGTTTGTTTGTGTGTGGACAGACCCTGAATTGCGCTTCGACAGGCTCAGCGACCGTTCAGGGTGACGGGGGGCGATTTCAGGGTGACGGGGCGAAAGTATAGGACGGTAGAGACCCTGAATCAAGTTCAGGGTGACGTGGGGCAAGTTCAGGGTGACGGAAATCTTGTGTTTGTGATTGAGTTCCAGATTGCTACCTTTTAGTTTTGTTTTGGGGGGTGCCAATTTCCTTTTTTTAGGTGTGAAGTTCAACATAGGTTTTTCCTGTTCCTCCGTCTTCCGGGCGGGCAAAGTGAAAGTCTTTTACCGCGGGGTGGTGCGAAAGGTAGTCGTGGACTCCCTGCTGAAGAATGCCGCTTCCCTTTCCGTGGATTATGCTGAAGTTTGCAAAGTTTGTTATTGTGCAGAGGTCAATCTGTCTTTCCAAAGATTTTATTGCGTCTTCGTACCTCATGCCTAAAAGCCTTAGTTCAAACTGTGGGCGGGAGTCGCCTTCGGATGAGGCTGCGCTTTCAAGCACATAGTCTGCCTTTTGAATTGCCTGTGTTTGTCCGCTTCCTGTGCCTTCTAACGGAAGTGCCTGAAGCTGCCGGGTGGGAACACTCATGCGGATTGCCCCAAACTGTACGCTCCAGCTTTCGCCGTTCTTTTCTTTTTGGACAAGGGTTCCCTTTCTTCTTTCCCTGCCAGCCAAGACTTCTACGCCGGGTGCAAGCTGGGGAATTATCTTTTTGGGCTGCTCGAAAGTTTTTTTTGCGTAGCGGTCATTTTCTTCTTTTGGAATTGGCTTTGCGCTTTTAAGTGCCTCCGTATTGGAGATGCGTCTTTTTGTCTTTTTGGATGACTTTGATGAATTTGAGTGCCTTGATTCCTTTGTGAATTTTATTCCGTTTTCCGCAAAGAAGGCCTCTTTTTCTTTTAGGGCATCCTGCTGTTTTTCTAATAGTAGCCTTTCTTCTTCTATTTGGCTTTCCTTTTTTTCCGCTTCCTCTTCAAATTCCTTTATGAACTGGCGCACTTTAAGGTTTTTCTCTCTGGTGATTTCTCCTTCGCGGAGTTCCCTTACAAGGTTTTCCAGGCGGCTTCTTGCTTCCCTTAGGGATGCAAAGTTCTGCTTGGCTTCAAGTTCCCTAAGCTCTATTTCCCTCTGCTTTGCTTCTATTTCCCTCTCGGAAAGTTCCACTTCCTTTATTGCAAGCTTGTCGCGCGCATCTTTTTGTTCGCGGATAAGGGCATCCATTTCTTCGTGCTTGGCGGTAAGGCCTTTTATGAGTGCGCTAACGTCTGCCTGCTGTGTGGAGATGTATTCCTTTGCCTTTTGGATGAGCTTTTTGCTTAGGCCTGAATGCATTGCTATGTCTATTGCGTGGCTTTCTCCGGGCACTCCCATCATAAGACGGTAGGTTGGGCTTAGGGTCTGCTGGTCAAATTCAACGCTTGCGTTTACGCATGAATGGTTTGTGTAGCCGTAGTTTTTTAGTATTCCGTGGTGGGTGGTAACTATTACGAATGACTTTCTTTCGATGAATTCATCCAGGGCTGCCATTGCGATTGCTCCGCCTTCCTGTGGGTCTGTGCCGCTTGCAAGTTCGTCCAAAAGGACAAGGCTTTTTTCCGTAGCGTGTTTTTCCATGGAGGCGATTTTTTTCATGTGGGCAGAGAAGGTGGATAGGCTTTCGTCTATTGACTGCTCGTCGCCAATGTCTGCAAATACGCGGTCAAAATAGGGTAGCCTTGTTCCTTCTTCTGCTGGCAATGGGAATGCTGCCTGGTTCATTAAAGCGAATAGGGCTATTGTTTTTAGCGTAACGGTTTTTCCGCCTGTGTTGGGACCTGTTATTATAAGTACCCGCTTTCCGTCCATAAAGTTTATGTCTACTGGAATTGCCTTGTCTCCGAGAAGGGGATGGCGTGCCCCTTTTATGCTTGGCGGTTCTTTTTGCAGGTCGCAGTTTTCTGCAAAGACACCGTGCACGCTTTTTTGCCATCTTGCGCATGCGAAGGTTGTGTCCAGGAGAATCATGGCGGTGTGGGCTTGTCTTGCGCTTTCCCTGCAGAATCCTATTTCTAGTGTGAGGTTTCTTAGTATGGTGCGGATTTTTTCTTCTAGCTCATACTGGGCCTGGACAAGTGAGTTGTTTGCCTTTACGGCTTCTTCCACTTCGATAAAGACTGTTTGTCCCGAAGAGCTTACTTCGTGGATGATTCCGCTTACTTCGCTTTTTCTGTCCCAGCGGACTGCAAGGAGTTCTTTTCCGCCTTTTAGTACGGGCACGTTTGACTGGAGGACTCCGCTAAGCCGTGTGTCTGATGTGTAGCGCCTTAATGCGTTTTCTGCCTCCTTTCGTAATGAAGAAATTCTTCCGCGGATTTCCCTTAGTTCTGGAAGGTCTTTTACGTTTCCGTCTGAATCTATGACGCTGAAAATTTTCTTTGCGGCCATATCAAGCTGGCTTTTGTCTATGGAAGAAGAGGCTTTTAGAAGCTCCGGTATTTTTAGTTCTGTGGATGCTTCTTGCAAAAGGGAGACTGCTTTTGTGCAGCAGGTAAAAAACTGGGCTAGCGAAAAAAACTGGGCTGCGGAAAGCTGTGCTCCTTCTTTTCCCAAAAGTTCAAAGCTTTTTTTTACCGGTGGCCAATAGCTGATTGCCTGCGGACGGGTGGAACATAAGTATGAATTCCATTCGCGCCCCATGGCCTTGCGTCTTTCCACTTCGTAAAAATCCGTGCTGGGGTTTATGCCTTCAAAAAATTCCCTGCCTTCATCGCTTGCGGCATTCTGGGCAACCAGGGAGCGTATTCTGTAAAAATCAAGTTCCGCTGCGGTCTTGTCAAAAGAGGAATCCACATCCTGCAAATTATTAAATCTTCCGTTAAAAAAAACTTTGTCCATGTAAACTTCGCCAAAAAAAAATGTGGCTTAAGTATAAACATTAATAGAAGAAAAGTCCATATTGTTTTTGTTTTTGCAGCGAATTGGTGGTATAATAGTTTACACAAGTGATTTGGATGCATCAGGAGATTGGTTTTTATGAGTGAGAATGAAAAGTTTGATGAATTAAGTAAAAAAGCAGAGCAGGGTGACGCAAAAGCTCAAGTCGAGATTGGTGATATGTATTATTTTGGAAAAGGTGTAGAACAGGATTATAAAAAGGCATTTGAATGGTACACGAATGCTGCCGAACGGGGAGATGCTTCTGCACAATACAACCTAGGGGTCATGTATGATAACGGTCAAGGTGTAGAGCAAGACTACGAATTTGCAGTCGAATGGTACACAAAGGCTGCCGAACAGGAAAACGTCTCTGCACAAAACAACCTAGGGGTCATGTATGCCAATGGTCAAGGAGTAGAGCGGGACTACGAAAAAGCAGTCGAATGGTGCACAAAGGCTGCCGAACAGGGGGACGCCTTTGCACAATACCACCTAGGGCTCATGTATGCCAATGGTCAAGGAGTAGAGCAGGACTGCAATAAGGCTATCGAATGGTACACAAATGCAGCTGAACAGGGGATGGCCTCTGCGCAATACAACCTAGGGGTCATGTATGCCAATGGTCAAGGAGTAGAGCGGGACTACGAAAAGGCAGTCGAATGGTACACAAAGGCTGCCGAGCAAGGTGACGCAGAAGCACAACGCAACCTTGCTAAGATATATTATTACGGTGAAATGGTAAAACAAGATTTAAAAAAGGCAGTCTTATGGTACATGAAGGCTGCAGAACAGGGGAACCCCGATGCACAATTCAGACTTGGAGTCTTGTATGACGACGGACAAGGCGTTGCGCAGGACTATGAAAAGGCTGTCGAATGGTACACGAAGGCTGCCGAACAGGGAGATGCCTCTGCTCAACTAAATCTTGGGTGTATGTATTACGACGGTCGAGGTGTTGCTCAGGACTACAAGAAGGCTATCGAATTGTTTACAAAGGCAGCCGAACAGGGGGAAAACTCTGCACAATTCATCCTTGGGTTCATGTATGCCAACGGTCAAGGAGTGGCGCAGGATTTCAATAAGGCTGTTGAATTGTACACAGAGGCTGCTGACCAGAGGGATTCCTCTGCACAAAATGCCCTTGGGTTCATGTATGCCAACGGTCATGGTGTAGAACAGGACTACAAGAAGGCAATTGAATGGTACACAAAGGCTGCGGAACAAAATCATGTAGGTGCACAATACAACCTTGGAGTCATGTACGAAAAAGGTGATGGGACAAGTGAAAATATAAAAAAAGCCATAGAATATTATGAGATGGCTTCTTTGCAGGGTGACGAAGATGCTAAAGAAGCATTAGAAAGACTTAACGGAATAAAATGAGTCAAGTGATGGGGTAAAAATATGAAAATTGAAATTGGAGAATCTTTGCTTCAGTCGTATTTAAAGACTGTAAAAGAGTGCATGCTGACTCAAACAAACTGGAAGACTGCGGCTTCGTGGAAAACAGAAAAATCTAATTTTGAAAAGGCAGAATACCTGTTCAACAGAATTCAAAATCATAACGATTTTTCTGATGTGTTCAAAAAGAGTTCTCTGGAACAGGCGTTAAAGCAGGCAGAACTGGATGTTGTTGGGACGAATAATGAAAAGCTGTATATGATTGAGGTTGCCTTTCATGAAAACGGTTTGCAATATGGTGGCCGCTTGGAGACTAAAGACAGGGTTTGCAAAAAGCTTTTGCGGGCATATTTAATAGGTCTTGCTTACTTTCCAAACTACAAATATGAAGTTATTTTTGCGTCTCCAAAAGTGAATCCTGCCACAGATGAAACTATTCGTGATTATTTTTCTGTTTTGAACAAGGATTTTTCTGATGATGAAAAAGTTGAATTCAAATACATTGCAAATGATGATTTTGAAAAAGAAATTTTAGTTCCCACAATTCAAGCGACTTTGGCTGATTCTGATTCTTCGGAATTGTTCTTGCGGAGTGTGAAAATGCTTGAATTATTCAATATGGTAAATTTGAGCAGTTCAAAGCCAACAAGAAGTTTTGGAAGCACACCTGCCGATTTGCCAACCCAAAGGCAAAATTATTCCTACATGCAGTCACCAAGCTTTGGTTCAAAAGATGCGACTCAATTTATGGTAAACGGTAGTCCTGCTGGCGGAAAGGGGCCAACTGTATATGCAGCCGTAAAGTATTATGTTGAATCGCACTCCGGCATTTCTTTTGGTGAACTGCAAAATGCATTCCCGGACAATATGGCAAGACCCGGCTTTGGCAAGATGGTTCGCAGGTGGGAAGATGTTACCCCAAATGAATGGTCTGGAAGCCGCTTTAACAAGCATCCGATTTTTCTTTCTGACGGAACACGCATTGCTGTTTCTACGCAATGGAAGCCTGACAACATGCAAAGCTTTATTGTAGGGGCACAAAGGCTTGGTATTGAAATTAAGCCTCTTTCATAAATAAAAGTTGTTTCTTCTGCGACAAACCTTGTCTCCTAAAAAGACTTTACTCGTTTGCAACGTCCTTGCCCACCAGCCTAGCCCCGATTGGAAGGGCCCGCCGGAAGGCGGGTTGCCGAAGGCAATGGAGGCGGAAGCCGGAACCCTGGAAAGCGGGATAAACTGCCTTCCGTGGCATTTTATCCCGCAAGTTTTCTGGCGAAAACTTGCCAGTTTCTTCTGCTAACAAATGACGCGCCGTCCTTGGCGCTGCTTGTTTTACAGATAAAATGCCGCGGAAGTCTGGCCGGTTCCGAAGGACCGGACACAGTTTAAAATGGCCTGCCGCTCCGTAAAAAGAAAAAAAATCCTAATCAAACTCGCAGATAGCGCACACGGTTTGGCTGTTTCCGCCGCTTGTCCACTTTGATGGTGCGTAGATTCCGTCTTTGCTGAATATTACAACGCAATCCCATTCTTCTGCCCTTTGGGAATCTGATGATGCAACGGTGCTGTTTGAACTAGTCTTGCCCTGGTCTTTTGTTCCGCCTGCAGAAAGAGAGCTTCCCGCAAGGGTAACCGCTATTGCGAGCAAAAGAACCTTAAAAATTCTCCCTGATTTTACTGGCCATCAGTACCTCCGTTTGTTTAATTCTAGCATAGGGAATTTCATACCGCAAGAAAATGTTTTTTTTAATGATGTTCTTCTGGACGGTACCTCTTTATGCTCTACCATTTAGATGCCTGGCTAACTCGACCGCCTGTGCCTTTGCGCCACCGCCGTTCCGGGGTTCCGCTATCGCTCCATTCCTTCGGAACGCTGCGCGCCCCTCCATGGCGGCGTATGACCAAAAAAATCCCTCCAACAAAGCCCGGTCACCCTGAACTTGATTCAGGGTCTGTACCGCCCATCCGTGCGCTCTTTATCTGTTGCCAAGAAAGCCATCGTTCCCAGAGCCTGTCGAAGGGATCTTTTTGCAAAAAAAACGTCACCTGCAAAAGACCCGGGAATATTTTAAAGCAAGATTATCGGGCTGCCCGAAAATGACATGGTGCAATTTGTAAGCTTTTCCCTAGTACTCCGCTGAATAGTCAGAAGAAGCGTCCTCCAAAAGCTGCCAGAATTCTTTTGTTACAACACCAGTCTGGGGTAGTCCCAGCTTCCTTTGAACCTTCTTAACCGCAGCTTCCGTCTGCTTTCCAAAGTAACCGTCAATGTCTATCTTCTGCCCAAAGAAATTCACCAGCATGCTTTGCAGGTAAAAAACGTCGTCGCCAAAAACATGCTTTTTTTCAACTTTTAGCGTCCGCGAAAATTCTGGAATGTCAACATATTCGGCCTGTTTTTGTATGGCCCTGTCCACATTTCCAACGTGTATAACTGCAAGCGGCTTTTTTTCCATAAAAGGCGAATTGTCTTCTTCTGATTCCTCAAAATAAACTTTGTGAACTTCGAGCTTTCCATCGGTGTAAAAGAGTGCAAATCCAATTCCGCCGCCTGCATACCAAGAGTAAACGTCGGAGATGGAACTTTCCCCTTCCTTTGAATATGAAGTTGAGTCGCTTACCATAGGCACAAGGTATTTTGGGAGCGAGAGCAGGTGGTGCTCTTCGTCATTTGCAGACTCGTAGAGAAAGACCTCGTATGTGTCTCCCAAATCGTCCTGAATCAGCTTTCGGAACCTCCACTGGAAGAAAAGTGATTCGCTTGCAAACAAAGCCCCGGAAAAGAAAAGCAAGAAAAGTGCCAAGAAAATTCTGCGGTTCATAGGATGCACCTCCGTCTAAAAACGCGTCTTAAATCATTATATTACAGACTCCAAAAAAATCAAACTAATTTGAACTTTTTGCCAATTAGTTTTTGCCAATAAACTTTTGCCAACAACCCCTTTCCTGCTGCCAGTGCAAGCCCATACACCCTAGCAAGTGGGGGCTGTGCAGCAAGTGCGTGCGGTGTAACAGAAGGGTGGTTTTCACAAAATTTTGTGTTATAATGTTCATATAATTAATGTTCATTAGAAAAATAAAGATGAGCGCATTAAAGTTACAGACTGCAACAGTGCTGTAATAGGAGCAAACCATGAATATTTTTAAGGAAATCTATATTGACGACGGACGGCTAACGATAAGCGACGA
>ODAI012662128.1_pt1 | contig 27174 bp, 21 predicted proteins | sample 1539321 | NCBI WGS metagenome assembly ODAI01 (sample SAMN02144231, study PRJEB22623) | gut metagenome | biome: sheep rumen | host: Ovis aries | place: New Zealand
CTACGACCGTTTCCAGGTTTCCAAGAAAGCCTACAAAAAAGCCATTGGCGACCTCTACAAGCGCCGGCTCATCACCATCGAGGAAGAAGGCATCCGATTAATAACTGGCATAATCAATCAGAAATAACATGAAACAGGCGAGATACTTTCGCCAGAAACTAAAAATAACTGCCAAAGTTCCAGCATAACGAGGTACGTAGCTCGAAACCCTCGACCTACGTACCTCGTCTATATTGTTCCTAACCCTAAAACTCTGCGTTCTTCGGTGTTCTCGGGAACGGGATAACGTCGCGGATGTTCTGCATACCAGTTACGAACAGAATGAGACGCTCGAAACCAAGACCGAAACCAGCATGCGGACAAGAGCCCCACTTGCGGGTATCGATATACCACCAGAGGTGGGTTTGGTCCATCTCGCGGCGATTGATCTCACCCATCAACTTATCGTAGCTCTCCTCGCGGACACTACCGCCAATAATCTCACCAATCTGTGGGAAGAGCACATCGGTACCCTGCATTGTAGGTCCAGGAGCAACAGCGCCCTTATAACCTACAGAACCGCCATCGGCAGTATCCTCGTTCTGCTTCATATAGAACGACTTGAAGGCACGTGGATAGTCAGTCATGATGACAGGCTTCTTAAAGTGCTCCTCGACAAGATAACGCTCGTGTTCAGAAGCGAGGTCATCGCCCCAGTTGCAGGGGAACTCAAACTTCTTGCCATTCTTGATGGCCTCCTGAAGGATATTAATACCCTCAGTGTAAGGCAGGCGAACGAAGGTGTCCTTCAAAACGCTTTCCAGGCGAGCAATTAAAGTCTTGTCGATCATCTGATTCAGGAAAGCGAGGTCATCCTTACAGTTGTCAAGTGCCCAACGAACACAGTACTTGATGAAGTCTTCTTCGAGATCCATCAACTCTTCCTGATCCAGGAAAGCGACCTCGGGCTCAACCATCCAGAACTCTGCCAGATGACGAGGCGTATTGGAGTTCTCTGCACGGAATGTAGGACCAAAGGTATAGATAGCACCCAGTGCAGTGGCACCAAGCTCACCCTCAAGCTGTCCTGATACCGTCAGCGACGTCTGCTCTCCAAAGAAATCATCATCGTAGATAATCTTTCCCTGTTCGTCCTTCTTCAGGTCGTAGAGGTTTTTGGTAGTCACCTGGAACATGTTACCAGCTCCCTCACAGTCGCTGGCTGTAATCAGCGGGGTGTGGAAGTAGAAGAATCCGTGCTCATGGAAATAGGTATGTATAGCCATCGCCATGTTGTGACGGATACGCATCACGGCTCCGAAGGTGTTGGTACGCAGACGCATGTGGGCATTCTTACGCATCACCTCGAAGCTCTGGCCCTTCTTCTGCATAGGATAGGTATTATCGCAGAGACCATAGATCTCAATGGCGGTAGCCTGGATCTCACTGCTCTGTCCTGCACCTTGGCTCTCTACCAATGTTCCTTCTACACTGATGCAAGCACCTGTGGTGATCTGCTTCAGCATTTCCTCATCAAACTTGCTCGGATCGACTACCACTTGTACGTTCTTAATCGTCGAACCATCATTCAGTGCGATAAAGTCTACAGCCTTTGAACTGCGGTGCGTGCGCACCCAGCCTTTTACACAGACGGCTTTACCGTATTCCGTGCTTTGCAGCACATCGATAATCTTAGTTCTTTTCATTTTATCTTATATTTCTAGGAATACCTAGGACAGCCTAGGATGTTTACTCATAAGCACCCATGCGCAGACGATCTACTTCCTCTTCTGTGAGGTAACGCCAGTCGCCACGCTTCAGGTTCTTCTTGGTGAGTCCTGCAAACTGTACACGATCGAGTTTCTGTACACGATAGCCCAGAGCCTCGAAGATACGGCGAACGATACGGTTCCTGCCACTGTGGATCTCAATGCCCACCTGCTTCTTGTCAGTAGGATGAGCATACTGTACATCGTCAGCCTTGATCTCACCGTCGTCCAACTGTATGCCTTCAGTAATCTGCTGCAGGTCGTGAGCAGTTACATTCTTATCAAGGTATACATGATAGATCTTCTTCTTCAGGTACTTCGGATGTGTGAGCTTTGAAGCCAGGTCACCATCGTTAGTCAGAAGGAGGACACCTGTCGTGTTGCGGTCCAGACGACCTACAGGGTAGATACGCTCAGGACAAGCGTTCTTCACGAGATCCATCACCGTCTTACGCTGCTGGGGGTCATCACTGGTTGTCACATAATCCTTCGGTTTGTTCAGCAACACATATACCTTCTTCTCGATGGTAACAGGCTGATCGTGGAACTTTATCTCGTCTGTACGCAACACCTTGGTACCCAGTTCGGTAACAACCTCACCGTTCACCGTCACAACACCTGCTTGGATGAACTCATCAGCCTCGCGGCGGCTGCAGACACCTGCATTAGCCAGGAACTTATTCAGACGAAGCGGCTCATTGGGATCGAAGTTCACCTCCTTATACTCAATACGCTTCTTCATTGAATACTTTGCATTGGGATCATAGTCGGCAGTACGCTGGCGCGGACCTTTCTTGTAAGGTGCTGCTCCATAAGGTTTGCCATAGCCACCCTGCTGGGGACGCTGACCATAACCGCCACCCTGAGGACGCTGACCATAGCCGCCTTGAGGACGCTGACCATAGCCACCTCCCTGAGGACGCTGACCATAACCGCCACCCTGAGGACGCTGACCATAGCCACCACCCTGAGGACGCTGGCCATAACCGCCACCCTGAGGACGCTGGCCATAACCGCCTCCCTGAGGACGCTGGCCATAACCGCCCTGACGCTGCTGCCCATAGTTACCTCCTGCATTATAGTTATTACGTGGACGATAACCGCCATGCTGCTGAGGTGTGCTACTCTTTAAACCTGCACCAAAACCCTCAGGACGGAAACCTCCTTCGTCATTGTTGCTGCGATAGTTCGGACGCTCATAGGCTGGACGCTGTCCGGTGTGAATACGTGGACGTGGTGAACGTCCCGGACGGAAATCTTTCTGGAAGCCGTCTTGTGAAGTCTCTTCCTGCTTTTTCTCGTTGTTCTCGAAATCCATTGTTGTGTCTGTTTAAATTGTGATTATATACTATTGTTGGTATGGTTGGTCAAATACCAGTATAAGTTGCAGGCGTAATGGCACGAAGTTCCTCCTTCACTTCTTCACTGACCTCAAGGGTCTCAATGAAGTTACGGATCTTCTCACCCGTCAGCTTCTCATTTGTTCGTGTTAATGCCTTCAGTGTCTCGTAAGGATTAGGATAAGCCTCACGACGAAGGATGGTCTGGATGGCCTCAGCCACTACAGCCCAGGTGTTTTCAAGATCCTCCTGCAGCTTCTCCTCGTTGAGAATAAGCTTACGAAGTCCCTTCAGGGTACTCTGGAACGCAATTAAAGCATGTCCCATGGGCACGCCGACATTACGAAGTACGGTAGAGTCTGTCAGGTCGCGCTGCAGACGGCTCACGGGCAGTTTGGCTGCCAGGAACTGCAGAATGGCATTTGCTATGCCGAGGTTACCCTCGGAATTCTCGTAGTCGATAGGGTTCACCTTATGTGGCATGGCACTCGAGCCTACTTCGCCCGCCTTGATCTTCTGTTTGAAATAATCCATTGAGATATACATCCAGAAGTCACGATCGAGATCAATGATAATCGTATTGATACGGCGCATGGCATCGAAGATGGCACCCAGCCAGTCGTAGTTGGATATCTGCGTCGTAAACTGCTCACGCTCAAGCCCCAGTTTCTCATTGACGAAGCTATTACCAAACTCACGCCAGTCATATTGGGGATAAGCCACATGATGGGCATTAAAGTTACCCGTAGCCCCTCCGAACTTCGCTGTCACTGGAGTCTCCTTCAGTGAACGCAACTGTTCTTCCAGACGATATACATACACCATAATCTCCTTACCCAGACGAGTGGGTGAAGCAGGCTGTCCATGTGTCTTTGCCAGCATCGGGATATTCTTCCATTGCTCGGCATAATCATTCAGTTGCTCTATCAGCTCTTCGAGGAGCGGATAATACACCTGCTCAAGTGCCTCTTTAATGGAAAGGGGCACACTGGTGTTGTTGATGTCCTGTGAAGTCAGACCGAAATGGATAAACTCCTTATAACCTTCGAAGCCTCCCATTTCATCGAGTTTCTCCTTGATAAAATATTCCACGGCCTTGACATCGTGATTAGTAACCTTCTCAATGTCTTTTACCCGCTGGGCATCAGCGGGAGTAAATGCGCGGTAAATGTCACGGAGTTGGTCGAACAGTGAATGGTTGATCTGTTGTAGTTGAGGCAATGGCAACTCGCACAATGTGATGAAATACTCAATTTCCACACGTACTCTATACCTGATCAATGCATATTCAGAGAAATACTCTGCTAACGGCTCTGTCTTACTCCTGTAACGGCCATCAATAGGCGAGATGGCTGTCAACATACTTAAATCCATGTCTTAAAATAAATAGTCCTAATATAGATAATTATCTTCTTTCCTAAATCTCTTCTAACCCAAAACCGCAACCTCAACGGCTGCGGAAGGGTTCTTTTGTGTTGTGGGCGCTGAGGGATTCGAACCCCCGACCCTCTGCTTGTAAGGCAGATGCTCTAAACCAGCTGAGCTAAGCGCCCCTTCATTTGCGTCTGCAAAGGTAAGATAAAAAAATGAAACTGCAAAATTTCAACGCAGAAATTTTGCAGTTTCTATCAAATTAAAGCTGATAAAGCTCGTTATCCGACATCAATTCAACCTTTTTCTCTGCTAAGATCCTCTCACAAGCATCGAGATCTGACGGACGGATGATGACATGAGCCACATCTCCATTGGCAAAAGAGTACATATACTCGATGAAAACGCCGTTGTCAGAGAGATGTCTCAGCACCACTGCCAGTGAACCACTTGTATTAGGACACACAAAACCAATCACGTCAGTAATCTTCACGGCGAAGTGAGCCTCCTTCAACACCTGATATGCCTTATCAGGATCAGAAACGATACAACGCAAGATACCGAAGTCGCTGTTATCGGCAATACTCATTGCGGAAAGGTTGATACCTGCTGCTCCGAGGGCATCAGTAACCTCTGTCAGTCTTCCAGACTTGTTCTCAAGGAAAATGGATAGCTGTTTTGTTTTCATATGCTTATAGTTTTTATCACCTTATTATATTATAAATTACGTTTGTCAATCACGCGCTTGGCTTTGCCTTCAGAGCGCTCAATACCCTTAGGCTCCACGAGCTTCACCTTGAAGCCCAGGCCAATGACACTGCGCAGTTCTGCCTCGAGCTTTCTCTGCAGGCCTACCATCGTCGACATGTCGTCCGTGAAGTACTCTTCCTTCACCTCAACCTTCAACTCACTGGTATCGGTATTGTTCACGCGGTCTACCGTCAACAGGAAGTGAGGCTCGTACTCAGGCAGCTTCAGGATCACATCCTCAATCTGTGATGGGAAGACATTCACACCACGGATAATCAGCATATCATCGCAACGACCCAGAATACGATCCATACGTACCAACGTACGTCCGCAGGCACACTTATCGTAATGAAGAGCCGTGAGGTCATGGGTACGATAACGTAACAATGGCATACCCTCTTTCGTCAGATGCGTGAAAGTCAGTTCTCCGAATGAACCCTCAGGCAACGGCTCGCCTGTATTCGGATCCAGAATCTCGGGATAGAAATAGTCCTCATTGAGGTGTGTTCCGTTCTGACACTCACACTCATAACCTACACCAGGACCCGCAATCTCACTCAGTCCATAGATATCATAAGCCTTGATGCCAAGTGACTCTTCCAGTTTCACACGCATCTTCTCGGTCCAAGGCTCTGCACCAAAAGCACCGACTCTCAGTTTGAACTCGCTACGCGGCCACTCACACTCCTTCATGGCCTCGCCCAGGAACATGGCATACGACGGGGTACAGCAGAGAATCGTTGTTCCGAAGTCATGCATCAGCGTCATCTGCTTCTGGGTATTTCCTGAAGAGATAGGAATCACCGAGGCACCGATATTCGTAGCACCATCGTGAGCACCAAGCCCTCCAGTAAACAGTCCGTAGCCATAAGCCACCTGGAAGATGTCCTCCTTGGTAGCACCAAAGGCAGTGAATGCACGGGAGATAGCCTCCGACCACATGGCCAGGTCCTTACGGGTATAGAGCACCACCACAGGTTTGCCCGTCGTACCACTGGATGCGTGGATACGTACAATCTGACTCATGGGCACTGCTGCCAGTCCAAATGGATAGTTATCACGAAGGTCCAACTTGTTAGTAAACGGCAACTTCACGATATCATCGATACTCTTGATATCGCCTGGTTCCAATCCCATCTCCTGGAACTTCGCCCTGTAGAAGGGGGTGTTGTAATACACATAATGCGCCATCTTCACGAGACGCTGGCTCTGAATCTCACGAAGCTGCTCGCGGTCCATGCACTCGATGCTTTGATTCCAAATCATTGTCTTTATATTTAGTTGTTTTGTTGATATTCAACATTTCAGCGTACAAAGGTAAACAAAAAAAATGATTATCCAACAGAAAAGACAAAAAAAATAGGATGTGAATCTTCACATCCTTATTGTTGTGGGCGCTGAGGGATTCGAACCCCCGACCCTCTGCTTGTAAGGCAGATGCTCTAAACCAGCTGAGCTAAGCGCCCTTAGTTTTTCTAAGCGGGTGCAAAGGTACAGCTTTCTGACGACATAAGAAAATATTCTGGCAAAAAACTTTTCAATAATAACACTTTTTAACCTTTTAGCCCAATAATTGTTCAATATCCCCTTGTGGCAAGATACAGAGAATGGCTTTTCCATCAGGGGTATAATTGACGTTTGAACAAGAGAACAGTTCATTGATAATGCTCTCCATCTCCTCATTATTCAGAATCTGTCCATAAGGGATGGCTGCACTGCGAGCCAGACTCAATGCTATCTGAGAGTTCAGCGACTCGATGGGATTCTGGGCATCAGTGACCATCTGACGGATCAACTGTACAGGATCAAGCCCTTCGATACCCGCTGGTACACCATTGATGGCAAAGGTGTGTCCACCAAGGTCACTCAGGTCGAATCCGATATCAGCCATATCTGTCATCACCTGTTCTAAGACCACGGCATCAGAGGGTGAAAAGGTGACAGTCTCAGGGAATAAAAGTTTCTGGGTGTTGGCCGTATGATTATTCAGATCCTTAATATAACGCTCATAACGGATACGGATATCCGCACGATGCTGATCGATGATCATCAGTCCCGACTTCACGGCAGTCATCAGGTATCTACCTTTATACTGATAGTGAGCTGGCGATTTCTCTGAGAGTATCTCCGTAGGCGACTGTGGCTGTAGCGTCGTCTGCTCTTCCTCGAAAAACGACTGCTGCGTGGCCTCACGCTGGGGCGTCAGTCCCTCGTAAAGCGATTCCCAGGCTGGATCCGGGGTATTGGAAACCCGCGAATTCTTCGAGAATGCTGAACTTCCTGAGGTTCCTGCATTCTTAAAGGGATTATAATCTGGATTATACTGTACGCGGGGAGCCGCGATATCATCATGACAGGGATCGAATACAGGGATCTCAGGGCGCCCCTGAGTATCGAACTCGATGGTGGGAACCTCGCAGAATTTCCCAATGGCATCACGCACCGAGGCTGAGAGAATCTGCCAGATAGCTTGCTCGTTCTCAAACTTGATCTCGGTCTTCGTAGGATGGATATTCACATCAATCTCCGAAGGCTCCACTTCGAAATAGAGAAAATACGGAATCTGCATGCCCTCAGGAATCAGCCTGTCATAGGCTGACATCACCGCTTTATGGAAATAGGGATGCTTCATAAAGCGCCCATTCACAAAGAAATAGTCTTGTCCGCTCTTTTTCCTGGCTGCCTCAGGCTTACTCACGAAACCCTTAATCGTACACATGGCTGTCTGCACCTCTACTGGCAACAAATCCTGATGATACTGTTTGCCAAAAACATCGGCAATACGCTGGCGCAGTGTTCCTGGGCGCAGATTCATCAGTTCCGTACCATTATGATGCAAGGTAAAATGGATATCGGGATAGACCAGCACAATCCTTTCGTAGGCTGTCAGGATATTGCTCAACTCTGTGACATTCGTCTTCAGGAATTTCCTTCGTGCAGGAACGTTGAAGAACAAGTTCTCCACTTTGAAGTTACTGCCCACAGGACATGATACAGGCTCCTGAGAGAGTACCTTCGATCCTGCAATCATCAGTTGCGTACCTATCTCATCTTCCTCACGGCGGGTCTGCAACTCCACCTGCGACACGGCTGCAATAGAAGCCAGCGCCTCACCTCGGAAACCCATCGTGTGGAGGGCAAAGAGATCAGCGGCCTCCTTGATCTTCGAGGTGGCATGACGCTCGAAAGAGAGGCGGGCATCTGTCTCAGACATGCCTTTACCATCGTCAATCACCTGGATAGAGGTCCTACCAGCATCTACCACCAGCACATGAATGGTCTTGGCACCAGCATCCACAGAATTTTCCACCAGCTCTTTGATAACAGAGGCTGGACGTTGTATCACCTCTCCAGCAGCTATCTGGTTGGCGACACTATCAGGAAGAAGGCGGATCAGGTCACTCATCAACTAAGACTTTTTTCTTCGGACGCCAGTTGAAAATATCATAACGGTCCAATGGTCTCACATAGTCATACCACACGAAACCTGGCAGACGCTTACGGTCTTGGGGTATCTGGTTCAGAGGATACATCGTACCAGTGGTCTTCGGCGTCCACACCTTCTCCAGTTTACGATCTTTCAGAAACATACGGAGCTCACTCGTCTCCTGATAATTATAGATAATGGGCACGGTATCACCCTCTTCGAAGTAATAACCTATCAGCACATTGTCTTTTGCCCGGGTCTCATGGATATTCCCATCCACAAAATAGGCAAACATCTGTTTCGACACCACTTGGTTGAAGCAGGCAGTATCACTACGCAACTGCTGAATAGAGACACAGTTGTCGATAATATGGGCGTGATCTATCAGGGAGTCTTTCATAAACACTTCGATACGATCACCTACCAACTGTTGGTTATTGTTCCAGACGATGGGATCATGATACATCGTCATACAGGAGTCGAGCGAGTTATATACCAGAGAGTCGCATACGGCCTGTACATCAGTACGATACGCGCGAACCTTATTATACGCGTGGATCTTACGATACATGGAGTCGGTATCGATATTGAAGGTGACAATCTTGAAGGTGTCTGCATGCATGAAGAGCGAGTCTCCCTGTGAGAAATCGATAGCCACCGCACTGTCTGTCGTCATGGCATAACCCGTATGCTCATAATACTCTCCGTAGTTTCCCGTAAGTTTGTTCTTGTTCAGGGAATCTACATACACCACATTTCGGAAAGCCTGACTGAATCCCTGCTGACTGTCGTAATAGACGCTGTCGCCAACCATCATCTTACCACCGTTATAGAGTACCGAACGATTCATCAGTCTGGCACGGTCATTCTTCGTATCATAGAAGCCCTGCTCTGAATAGATCTTGCTCTTTCCCGAAGTGATATGCGACGGACCCACGATATGAGCCATCGACAGACGGGTGTCATAATAGAGGGTATCAGTAGTAAGGAAGAACTTCGGACTCTTCATCTTCACGTCGTAGTTGAAGACCGACATCTTCGTCTTCGTATTGTATTCCCCCCAGTCAGAGGTCAGTTCCGTATTGCCATCGACCATCTTACCGCCTTCAAAGAAATAGGCATTGTCGTAGAGACGGTCAAAGTCGAGACTGTCTGTATAGAGGGTGGTCTTCTTATGTTTGAGTACGACATTGTAACGGGCACGGGCAATCTGCTCATTACCGTCGTAGTAGGCATAGTCGCTCGTGAGCGACATCGTATCGCCCTGGAACATCCTCACATGTCCGAAAGCCTCAAACGAGTTGCTGGCCTCATAGAAGTAGGCACTGTCGCAATAGAGCCGTGCCCCCTGATGGGTGAAGTGCACCTTACCATTGAGGATCGTGGCATCAGGATTCTCATACTGGTCAAAATGCAACACATCGGCATGTACGAGATACACGCGGGAATCCTCTACTTTGGCTTTCTTGCGCACAGGTCGTTTCTTCTGCTTCTGTGCAAAAGCAGAGGCCACACCTATCAGGAGGACCGTCACCATCAGATAAGAAAACGACTTACGCAACATCTGTTATTTGTTCCAACCCTCGTATTCAAACTGACAGTTAGCAAATTCGCTGTTCAGTCGAGTGTATACATTCTTGATCTTATCAACGACCCACTGATGGACACGTTGTTCACGACGCTTGTTTAGCACGACATCCTTCAGTGTCTGGAAGTCCTCTGTCACCGTGGCCTTATGACCATCGATGCGGTTCTTCAGTTTCGCAATCAAACAGACGGTCTTTCCACGCTGGTTGATCATCGTGAATGCCTGTGAGATCTGTCCCACCTTCATGGTGTCCACCACCTTCGCAATCTCGGGTGGAAGGTCCTGCATACGGAACTTCGAAGAGGTATGGCCTGTCTGCATCATATTCGTCGACATCAGTCCCTTGCTGTTCCTGGTGTCTTTATCATCAGAGATGATAGGGGCAGCCTCCTCGAAGGTGTATTTCCCAGCTCGGAGATCATTGGCGATGGAGTCCAGGCGTCCCAGACTCTTCTCGATAGCCTCGTCAGAGACGACGGGCTTACGAAGGATATGACGCACATTCACCTTCTCTCCACGTTTCTCAATCAGCTGAATGATATGGAAGCCAAACTCCGACTCCACGATCTTCGATACTTTCTTCGGATCGGTGAGGTTAAAGGCTACGGTGGCAAATGCAGGGTCGAGTGTGCCACGTCCTGTCAGGCCTAACTCACCACCACGACGTGCTGTTCCCGGGTCTTCTGAGTAAAGGCGTGCCAACGTCGAGAACGAGGCCTCACCTTTATTGATACGATCAGTATACTCACGCAACTCACCCTTGATACGGTCGAGCTCCTCTGGCTCGATACGTGGGGTCTTCTGGATAATCTGCACTTCTACCTCCGTAGGAACGAAGGGGATGCTGTCAGATGGCATGTCCTTGAAATAGCGGCGCACCTCAGCAGGTGTCACAGAGATATCCTGAACGAGTTTGTTCTTCATCTTCTGCACCATCTGGCGATCTTTCATCTCCTCGCGCAGCTCATTCCTAATCTGTGAGATAGTCTGGTGCTTATATTCCTCCAGACGCTCGCGGGAGCCATCCACCATCTCGAGCCAGTAGTTAATCTGCTGCTCCACTTCCTGAGCCACATCAGCATCAGTCACTTCGATACTGTCTATCAGAGCTTGGTGCTTGAAGAGTTTCTGAACGGCTATCTGCTCAGGAATCGTGCAGTCGGGATCACCACTCCATTTCATACCTTCCATAGACGACTGTATGCGCAACTGCTCTACATCTGATCTGAGAATAGCCTCATCACCTACCACCCACACGACCTCATCAATCACGGTTCCGATGGAGTCTTTGGGTGTTGCAGCCATCCCCATAAGGGGGATTGTCATCAGCACGGCGGGAATAATCTTCTTTAAAAATCTCATGGGTGTTGGTTTATTGTTTTCAATACGGATTCATCGATGGTTACGGGATAACGCTGGCGAAGGGTGGCCACCCACTCTTTCTCCAGCTGATCCTGATAGTCTTCTACCACCTGATTACGCACATCGGTATAATCATCGGGGTATTTCTTCAGCTTCTTGCCATAGACAGCATCGATGGGATAGTCTTTGTTGGCTTCATCGGCCTTGGCAGCATTGCTCACCTTGAAGATCATACGATCTACCGTCGCATTGTCACCAGCCTTGAAGATGCCTTTCTCCACACGGATGCGGATAATAGAATCTGGGTTGAAGGTGGTGCGTAACGCCTCTGTCCACTGATTGAAGGGCAGCTTCTTCACGCAGTTCTTCACCGCCTTCACGTCTTTCTTGTCCTTCACGTGATAGGCGATACCCTTAAATCTGGGCTGATCCCAGGCATAGTCTTTCCTATGGGCCTCGAAGTAACGGCTCAAGGCACCCTCATCGGCAGTGGCCTTATCCCACACCTCACGGCTGCTGATCTCATAGAGCAACAAACCGTCGTGGTACTCCTTGAACAAGTATTTCATATCGCTGTCAACCGCAGCCAGGGAGTCTGAGCGCATACGCATGATCTCATCAGCCGTCAACTGCCCGTCAGAGGCATTGACCATGTGCTTGATACGCGACGAGGCGATGGCCTCACGGATACCCTGACGCTCCAGTGTGTTCACGAAATCAACTTTCAGCGAGTCGAAGGGCTCCAGCTGCTTACGGTCTTTCATCAGCACGACGTGATAACCTACGGGTGAGAGGAACGGACGACTCATCTGTCCCTTCTCAAGGGAGTAGGCCACATCCTCAAACTCTTTGAAAGTCTGATTCGGAGCTATCCACGGCAGCAGACCGCCGTTCTCCCCTGAGGCTACATCGTCAGACAATTTCTTGGCCATTTCCTCGAAGCTGGCACCTGCCATCAGTGCCTGATACACAGAGTCGATCCTGGTCTTTACCTGCTGCTGTTCGTCAGGCGTAGCCTGAGTCGACAACTTCAGTAGGATATGGGCAGGTCGCACGAGTCCTCGTGGTCCGATATTATCCTTGAGGCGCTGATAGAGGCGCCTGGCATCTGCTTCTACATCAGCATCCGTGACGAGTGTAGGGCGCACTTGCTGGTCACGATACATCTCATATTCCTGCTTGAATGAGCTCAGGGTATCGAGCTTCGCATCGAGTGCCGCAGCCACCTTCAACTTGTAGTTCACGAACAGGTCGACATATTCCTCCACACTTTTCTTGTCGACGACACCTTCGCCGTTGTTCTTGTTAAAGGAATACTCAAACTCAGAGCGAGGTACTGCCACCCCGTTGATGGTCATCACCACAGGGTCGTTCTGTGCCCAGAGGCTCGCAACAGCCAGCAACATGCCTGCAAGCAGCTGAATCCTTTTCATTTTAGTCGTTGGGTCTTGAATAGTTCGGTGCTTCACTGGTAATCGTGATGTCATGCGGATGACTCTCGTTCACACCAGCGTTGGTGATACGTGTGAATTTGGCATTGTGGAGCTGCTCGATGGTAGCGGCACCGCAATAGCCCATACCTGAGCGCAGACCACCCGTCATCTGATAGATTACCTCCTGAACCGTTCCCTTATAGGGCACACGTCCTGCGATACCCTCTGGCACGAGTTTCTTCACCTCCTTGGTGTCACCCTGGAAGTAGCGGTCCTTCGAACCGTGCTTCTGTTCCATAGCCTCCAGCGATCCCATACCACGGTAGCTCTTGAACTTACGGCCGTTGTAGATGATGGTGTCACCAGGACTCTCCTCCGTACCTGCCACAAGCGAGCCAATCATCACACAGCTACCTCCGGCAGCGAGTGCCTTCACGATATCACCAGAGTAACGCAGACCGCCATCAGCGATAAGGGGCACGCCTGTACCCTTCAGGGCACTGTAGACATCATAGACGGCACTCAACTGTGGGACACCCACACCAGCTACGACACGGGTGGTACAGATACTACCCGGACCGATACCTACCTTCACGCAGTCTGCACCGTTCTCCACGAGCATCTTTGCAGCCTCACCTGTTGCCACGTTACCCACCACGATGTCGATCTTCGGGAACGACACCTTAGCCTCTCTCAGCTTCTCGATCACTGACTTCGAGTGACCATGGGCGGTATCGATGACGATGGCATCGGCACCAGCATCTACCAATGCTTGCATACGATCGAGCGTATCGACAGTCACACCTACTCCAGCGGCTACGCGCAGACGACCTTTCTCGTCCTTGCAGGCCATGGGCTTATCCTTGGCCTTCGTGATGTCCTTATAAGTAATCAGACCTATCAGATGGTTGTCCTTATCTACTACAGGCAGCTTCTCAATCTTGTTTTCCTGTAGGATCTGGGCAGCAGCGGTCAGGTCTGTCTGCTGGTGCGTGGTCACGAGGTTATCCTTTGACATGATCTCCTCGACAGGACGATCCAGACGACGCTCGAAGCGCAGGTCACGGTTGGTGACGATACCCACGAGATGATTACCTTCATCGACAACGGGGATACCACCAATATGATATTCCGACATGATGTCGAGGGCCTGAGCCACCGTCGAGCCCTGAGGGATGGTGATAGGATCATAGATCATACCATTCTCAGCACGTTTCACAATAGCCACCTGACGGGCCTGATCATCAATCGACATATTCTTGTGGATCACACCGATACCACCTTCACGGGCAATGGCGATTGCCATCTGCGACTCGGTGACGGTATCCATGGCTGCTGTCACAAACGGGATATTCAATTCGATATTCCGCGAGAAGCGGGTTTTCAACTCTACTGTCTTGGGCAGTACTTCTGAATAAGCTGGAATCAACAGGACATCGTCAAATGTCAAGCCGTCCATTACGATTTTGTCATCACTAAATGAAGCCATATTATTATACCTTATTATATATATTCTACACTTAATTTGCCATCTCCGAGATAAACTTGATGCGCACCAATCGGATCTCGTCCTCTGAATACTCATCACCAAGTTCTTCCTCTGCCACGCTCAACTTGTCGGTATCCGACTCCGTGAAGTAGTCGTAGATATCATCGACATGGTCTTCGTCCATCACCTCCTCCAGGAAGTAGTCGATGTTCAGCTTCGTACCGCTGTAAACGATAGCCTCCACCTCGTCGAGCAGTTCCTCGAACTCCAGTCCCTGGGCATCGGCAATATCGTCGAGAGCTATCTGGCGGTCTATGCTCTGGATAATCTTCACCTTGAGCATCGATTTCTTTGCCACCGTACGCACGCGCATATCCACCTGACGCTCGATACCGTTCTCGTCGCAGTATTTCTTAATCAGGTCCACAAACTCCTTGGCATAGGGCTGCTTCACCTTGCCTTCGCCCACGCCTTGGATGTTCTTCAGTTCCTCGAGGGTCACGGGATAGTCTGTGGCCATCTGTTCGAGCGACACATCCTGGAAGATGACGTATGGCGGGCGCTGCAGACGCTTCGACACCTTCTTGCGCAGGTCACGGAGCATCGCACTCAGGGCTGGGTCAAGGGCACTGATGCCTCCCTCGTGTTCAGCAGTAGCCTCGTAATCATCATTAAACTCTGCATCCTTCACGATCATAAACGAAGAAGGATGCTTCAAGAACTTCTTACCTGCCGAGGTCACCTTCAACAGTCCGTAGTTCTCCACCTCTTTCTTCAGATAACCAGCGATAAGGGCCTGACGGATCACGGGGTTCCATATCTTGTCATCATCATCGGCACCTGCTCCGAAGAGTTCCTGTGTCTCGTGGTGATGGGCCAGTATCTCGTCCGTTTCCTTGCCTAAGATGAAGTCGATGATATAGTCTGAACGGAAGTTCTCCTTGAGGGCGAGGATGGCGTTGAGCGTGGTCACCAACTGATCCTTGGCCTCAATCTTCGTCTTCGGATGCAAACAGTTATCACAGTTGCCGCAGTTATCCTTGTCATAGGTCTCACCGAAGTAGTGCAGCAGCATCTTACGACGGCAGACGGAGGTCTCTGCATAGGCAGCGGTCTCCACGAGCAGCTGACGGCCGATGTCCTGCTCTGCCACAGGCTTGCCCTCCATGAACTTATCGAGTTTCTGCAGGTCCTTATTTGAGTAGAAGGCCAGACAGATGCCTTCGCCACCGTCGCGCCCTGCACGACCTGTCTCCTGATAGTAGCCTTCCAGCGACTTGGGGATATCATAATGGATCACGAAGCGCACATCTGGCTTGTCGATACCCATACCGAAGGCGATGGTTGCCACGATCACGTCGATGTTCTCCATCAGGAAGTCGTCTTGTGTCTGGGTACGAGTGGTAGAGTCGAGACCTGCATGATAGGCAGCAGCCTTGATATCATTCGCTCTGAGGATAGCCGCCAACTCTTCCACCTTCTTGCGCGAGAGGCAGTAGATGATGCCGCTCTTGCCTGGGTGCTGTTTGATGAACTTGATGATATCCTTATCCACATCCTTCGTCTTCGGACGTACCTCGTAATAGAGGTTCGGACGATTAAACGAGCTTTTGAACTCTGTGGCATCCATGATACCGAGGTTCTTCTTGATATCCGTGCGTACCTTATCAGTAGCCGTAGCCGTGAGGGCGATAATCGGAGCCTCGCCAATCTCATTGACGATCGGACGGATACGACGGTACTCAGGGCGGAAGTCGTGTCCCCACTCTGAGATACAGTGGGCCTCATCGATAGCGTAGAAAGATATTTTCACCGACTTCAGGAACTCCACATTGTCCTCTTTTGTCAGCGACTCTGGTGCCACATAGAGCAACTTCGTACGTCCTGCAGAGACGTCAGCCTTCACCTGATCGATCGCAGCCTTGTTCAGCGACGAGTTCAGATAGTGGGCTGTCCCTTCGTTCTCACTGAGGTTGGTGATGACGTCCACCTGGTTTTTCATCAGCGCGATGAGTGGCGAGATGACGATGGCCGTACCCTCCATCAATAGGGAGGGCAGCTGGTAGCACAACGACTTTCCGCCGCCTGTGGGCATGAGCACGAAGGTGTTTTTACCATCCATCAGATTCTGGATGATTTTCTCCTGATCGCCTTTGAATTTGTCGAATCCAAAGTATTTCTTCAGGGCTTCAGCGAGATTCACTTTTTTCGTCATAAAGATTTAGTTCTTAGGCTTCTAACTTCTGTAAATGGGTTTTATCGAGTTGTTCGCAGACATACTTGTCTGTGACTTCGAATTTCTTCATTCTCTTGGAGGGAATATCAAACATTGCGTCCATCATCACACTCTCCACAATCGAGCGCAGTCCACGGGCGCCGAGCTTATACTCCACTGCCTTGTCGACGAGCGTATCCAGCGCCTCCTTCGTGAACGTCAGATCCACACCGTCCATCTCGAAGAGTTTCTTGTACTGACGGATGATGGAGTTCTTCGGCTCCGTGAGGATTCTCTTCAGCGCCTCACGGTCGAGCGGATTCAGATAGGTGAGCACTGGCAGACGGCCGATGATCTCAGGGATGAGTCCGAATGATTTCAAGTCCTGTGGCACTATGTAGCGCATCAGGTCGTTCTTGTCGATCTTACGCACGTTCTGCACGGAGTTATAGCCCACCACGTGGGTGTTCATTCTTTGTGCGATCTTACGTTCGATACCATCGAAGGCACCACCACAGATAAACAGGATATTGTGCGTGTCCACGTGGATATAGTCCTGGTCCGGGTGCTTACGCCCACCCTTGGGAGGCACGTTCACCATCGTTCCCTCGAGCAACTTCAGCAGTCCCTGCTGCACACCCTCGCCACTCACGTCGCGCGTGATGCTCGGGTTGTCGCTCTTGCGGGCTATCTTGTCGATCTCGTCGATGAAGACGATACCACGCTGGGCGGCCTCCACGTTATAGTCTGCCACCTGCAACAGACGTGTAAGGATGCTCTCCACATCCTCGCCCACATAGCCGGCTTCGGTGAACACCGTAGCATCGACGATGGTGAAGGGCACGTCGAGCAGTTTCGCGATGGTACGCGCCAGAAGGGTCTTACCAGTACCAGTGGATCCCACCATGATGATATTGCTCTTCTCAATCTCCACGCCGTCCTTGTCCTCAGGCTGCTGCAGGCGCTTGTAGTGGTTGTAGACAGCCACAGAGAGATAACGCTTGGCCTCGTCCTGCCCAATGACGTACTGGTCGAGATATTCCTTGATTTCCTTGGGCTTGGGTATCTTCTTGAGCTTGAAGCTGCCGTTATCCTTGGGCTGTTCCTTGTCTGCGAGATTATCCTTCACGATGAGATAGGCCTGCTGCACACAGTCCTCACAGATATAGCCGTTGATGCCCGTAATCAGCAACCTGACCTCATTCTCGTTTCTTCCGCAGAAATTACAAACTTTCTTAGCTGCCATTACTTCTTACGGATAAGCACCTCGTCGATCATACCATAGGCTTTCGCCTCCTCTGCCGTCATCCAGTAGTTACGGTCTGAATCGGCATAGACCTTATCATAGGGGGTATGTGAGTGGTCAGAGATGATGGTATACAACTCTTTCTTGAACTTCAGGATCTCCTTGGCCTCGATCTCGATGTCCGAAGCCTGACCCTGCACGCCACCAAGGGGCTGGTGGATCATCACACGACTGTGGGGCAGTGCTGAGCGCTTGCCCTCTGTGCCTGCCACGAGCAGCACGGCTCCCATCGAGGCAGCCATACCTGTACAGATTGTAGCCACGTCGGAGGAGATAAACTGCATGGTATCATAGATACCAAGACCTGCCGTCACGCTGCCACCAGGCGAGTTGATATAGATAGAGATATCCTTGCCTGAGTCCACGGAGTCGAGATAGAGCAACTGTGCCTGCAACGTATTGGCGGTATAGTCGTCAATCTGTGTGCCGAGGAAGATGATGCGGTCCATCATCAGTCGTGAGAACACGTCCATCTGCGTCACGTTCAACTGGCGCTCCTCGAGGATATAAGGGTTCAAATACTGTGCCTGAGCCTTCATCACGTCGTCGAGCGTCAAGCCATCCATGCCTAAATGCTGAGTAGCATATTTCCTAAAATCGTTTCTATTGTTCATTTTTACTTTTTACTTTTTCACTTTTCACTTCTCACTTTTCACTACCGAAAGAGAGGCTATCGACCTCCTGATTCTCGTGTTTGGGACACAAAGATAATCAAAAAAGTCGATAACCTCTCTAAAATAGGGGTTATTTTTTCCTAAAAAAACTTATTTTTCTGACATAAGCTTATTAAACTCCTCTAAAGTGACCTCTTTTTGATTCAAATTGACCACATTTTTGAGAGTTTCTGTCAGTTTCAGATCAACGGCGCGGTCAACGAAGTTGTCGATATTCTCACGCTTCTTCAACTGCTCGGCAGCATAGTTCTCGAGCACGTCGTCAGGCACATTGCTCATGCCATACTGTGCGAACTGTGCGCGGATGGCCTCTTTGGCAACAGTCTTCAAGTCGTCTTCCTCCACCTTAATATTATTGGCGGCTACCAGCTGCTCCTTGATCAGATGCCAAGCCAGCTCTTTGATGCTTCCCTCGAAGTTCTTCTCCACGTAGTCTGCACCCTTATCCTTGTTGTTCTGCAGCATCACGCGCTTCAGCAGTGCCTCGGGGAACTCAAGCTTGCCCACCTTCTCCTCCAAGTACTTGCGCACGTCGAGCAGGAACTTATAGTCGCTGTTCTGCTGCAGCTGTGGAGCGATGGTCTCGGCAATCTTCTCACGGAAGGCCTTCTCGTCTGTCACGGTACCCTCACCGAACACACGGTCGAAGAGCTTCTGGTCTACTGCTGCAGGCTGGAAGTGACGGATCTCAGTGATCTGATAGCTGAAATCGGCAGTCAGGTCCTTCACGTCTTCCTTCTGAACCTTGAGCAGGGCAGCAACCTCTGCATCGTTATCAGGGTAAGCCTTCTTGGGGTTGAAGGTGATGATGTCACCAAGCTTGGCACCGTCGAAGAGTTTCTTCTGATCCTCGTCCTTGATATAGGCAGGCATCACCATACCACTCTCTGTCACGATACCACCTTCCTTGGTATTACCACTCTCGTCGAGCTCACGCAGGTCACCAGTGATGGTGTCGTTGCCACTGAACACGTCAGCCTTCACGAACTCACCAGCCTGTGAGGCATACATCTGTAACTGATCGTCGATGAGCTTATCCTCTACCTTGATGGTGTAGAAGTCGATCTTGTCCTTGCTGCTGAGCTCAGCCTTGAACTCAGGAGCCACGGCGATGTCGAACACGAAGGTCAGCTCGTCGTCCTTCTCGAAGTCCTGGGGCACCTGCTTCTCCTGATTGGGAAGGGGCTCGCCCAGCATCTGGATCTTGTTGTCCTGAATGTATCCGTACAGTTTCTCGCCAAGGATTCTATTCACCTCCTCAACCTTCACTGCCGTGCCATACTGCTTTTTAATCATGCCCATAGGAACCATGCCTGGACGGAATCCGGGCACCTGTGCCTTCTTACGATAATTCTTCAGGGTCTTCTCTACCGCTTCCTGGTAGTCTGCCGGCTCAATGGTCATCGTCAGCAGACCATTGATCTTGTCGGCGCAATCAAATGAAATTTTCATCTTTTAATTCTATTATTTACCTTATTACTTTTTTACCTTGTAGAAATTGGGGTGCAAAGGTAGTAAAAAGAAGTGAAATGTGAGAAGTGAAGAGTGAAAAGTTGCAGCGCCTTTTGCTTTTTTAACTTTTCACTCCCCACTTTTCACTTTTAACTCTTAACTATTAACTATGAACTCTTAACTCTTAGCTTCCCTCTCCTCCGCCAGCTTCTGGAAATCCTTCTTGCGAAGCTCAAACGACTCTGTGAGGTATTTCTCACGCACGATCTTATTGGCTGCCAGTTCCTCAGGCGTACCCTGGAAGAGGATACGACCCTCAAACAACAGGTAGGCACGATCGGTGATGGCCAGTGTCTCGTCAACGTTATGGTCAGTGATCAGGATACCGATATTCAGATACTTCAGCTTGTAGACGATCTGCTGGATATCCTCTACGGCGATGGGGTCTACACCAGCGAAAGGCTCGTCGAGCATGATGAACTTCGGTTCGATGGCAAGACAACGGGCAATCTCCGTTCTACGACGCTCACCGCCTGAAAGACGGTCTCCCGTGTTCTTGCGCACCTTCTCCAGACGGAACTCGGCTATCAGCTCCTCCAGCTTATTCAACTGGTAGTCGCGGGGCTTACCCGTCATCTCCAGCACTGAGAGGATATTGTCCTCGACAGTCATCTTACGGAACACCGAGGCCTCCTGTGCCAGATAGCCGATACCGGCACGGGCACGCTTGTAGACAGGGTATTTCGTCACCTCCTCGTCGCCCAGGTAGATATGTCCGCCATTGGGCACCACCAGACCCGTCGTCATGTAGAACGAGGTGGTCTTTCCAGCACCGTTAGGTCCCAGCAGTCCCACAATCTCACCCTGCTTCACGTCGAAGCTCACATCATTGACCACCGTGCGCTTTCCGTAGCGCTTCACGAGGCCTTCTGTGCGTAATACTATCTTTTCTTCCATAAATCGACTGCAAAGGTAGTTATTTTTTGGCACGGAAGGCACGGATTAGACGGATTTTTTTAGAAATTTATTATTAATCTGTGTTAATCTGTGTAATCCGTGCCTATTTTTTCGTACTTTTGCAGCGAAATTCAAGACTTGAGCATGCAAATAATGAACTGGCTGACCACCTTCGGTCGTTACCTGATGCTGATGGGGCGCACCTTTTCGCGCCCTGAGCGCATGAGGATGTTCCTGAAGCAGTACGTCAAGGAAATGGCGCAGCTCGGTGTCAACTCTATTGGCATCGTTCTGCTCATCTCGTTCTTCATTGGCGCCGTCATCTGCATTCAGATGAAACTCAATATCCAGAGCCCATGGATGCCCCGCTGGGTATCAGGCTACACCACCCGTGAGATCATGCTCCTCGAGTTCTCGAGCTCCATCATGTGTCTCATCCTGGCGGGAAAGGTGGGGTCGAACATCGCCTCGGAGATTGGTACGATGCGCGTCACCCAGCAGATCGACGCCCTCGAGATTATGGGAGTCAACTCTGCCAGCTACCTCATTCTGCCAAAGATAGCCGGCATGATTTCCATCATGCCCTTCCTCGTGATCTTCTCCTCAGCTATGGGTATCGTGGGTGCCTATGCTACAGCATATATCGGCCACATCATGCCCCCTGACGACTTGACCTTGGGACTACAGCATTCGTTTAACCCATGGTTCGTGTGGATGAGTATCATCAAGAGCCTCTTTTTCGCCTTCATTATCTCCAGCGTACCAGCCTTCTTCGGCTATACCGTCGAGGGCGGCAGCGTCAATGTAGGTAAGGCCTCTACCGATGCCGTCGTCTCCTCCAGCGCCCTCATCCTCTTTAGCGACGTCTTCCTAACACAACTCCTGTCATGATTGAAGTAAAGCACCTATACAAGAGTTTCGAGGACAAGGACGTCCTCAAGGATATCAACACCGTCTTCGAGGACGGCAAGACGAATCTGATCATCGGACAGAGCGGATCAGGCAAGACCGTACTAATGAAAAATCTTGTCGGACTACTCACTCCTACCAAGGGTCAGGTGCTTTACGATGGGCGTGACTTCGTCCAGATGTCGAAGCACGAGAAAGTGATGATGCGCCGCGAGATGGGTATGATCTTCCAGAGTGCCGCCCTCTTCGACTCGCTCACCGTTCTTGAGAATGTCATGTTTCCCCTCGACATGTTCTCCACGATGACGCTGCGCGAGCGCATCCGCAGGGCAAAAGAGTGCCTGGAACGCGTAAACCTGAAGGATGCCGACGAGAAATTCCCAGGCGAAATCTCTGGTGGTATGCAGAAGCGCGTGGCCATCGCACGTGCCATCGCGCTCAACCCCAAATACCTCTTCTGCGACGAACCCAACTCGGGCCTCGACCCCAAGACGTCGCTCGTCATCGACGATCTGCTCCACTCCATCACCCAGGAGTACAACATGACCACCATCATCAACACCCACGATATGAACTCGGTGATGGGCATCGGAGAAAACATCATTTTTATTTACGAAGGCGAGAAGGCATGGCAGGGCGAAAGCAGCATGATCATGGGCTCAGACAACCAAAAGCTCACCGACTTCATCTTCGCCAGCGATCTGCTGAAAAATATGCGCCAGATAGTCATCGATAACGGCCTACATTTATAAATCAGGTGGAATTTTAGCAAGTTTTTTGAAAAAAAAGAGATAAAACTTGGCTAATTCGGATTCTTTTCGTATTTTTGCACCAATTTAGTATTAATGTGTAGAAATATGAACCTCAACCGCTGGCTGGCAATACTGCTCATGAGCATCTTTTCCACGGTCGCGCTCTTTGCCGACCAGACGGAGGATTTGCGTAAAAAACTGGCCCAAGCCAAAGGGCCTGAACGCATCACCATCATGCAGAAGCTCTACGACCTCAGCCTTGAGTCCGACGACATCGACTACCAGTTGCGCTGCATCAACCAACTCATCGACGAATGCCAGAAGCAAGACGCCACGCATGAGGAAGCCGATGCCAGGGTGCTGAAGATCATACTCTTCTACAACAACGACCTCAACGACTCCATCTACGAGCAGGTACCCCCCACCCTCGAGTTCCTGGCTTCCACACAGAACTGGAAGAACTACTACGAGACGTGGACCGTACTCGTGGAGACCTTCAACTTCGCAGGACAGACCAACACGGGTATGAAGGAGGTAAACGCCATGTACGAGGACGCCAAGATGCGCAACGACCGCTACGGCATGGGTATGGCCTACTACGCCATGGGTAATGTCTACGCCAACATGTACAACCACGAGGAGGCTGCCGACTCTTACCAGAAGAGTATCGACCTGCTCATGAAGATAGATCCGCACCCCCTGCAGCTCTCCGACATCTTCGCCTATTACGTCGACGTGCTCGAACTGCAGCACAAATACGAGAAGATCAACGAAGTGACTGACACCTGGGGGAAATTCCTCAGCGACTACTACACCGAAGAAACCAGCGAGGCAGAGAACCGCCGCGCCTACTACTATCTGGGCTGTGCCCAGGGCGCACTCGGACTCAACGACCTCAAGCGCGCCTCGAAGATGCTCGACGAGGTGAGGAAGCGCTGCACCAGCGAGGAAGGCTGGCTCAATCAGAGATGGCTCTACTACCGTGGCGAGCTCTGTAAGAAACAGGGCTTCTTCGAGGAGGCACTCGCCCTCAACGACCGCCGCATGCGACTCTTGGAAGATACCAGCGACAAGTCGGAGCTCATCCGCGTCAGGAAACAGCGCGCAGAGATCTTTGAGGGACTGGGGCGCTTCAAGGAAGCTGCTCACATGTACAATGAGATGTACATCATCAACGACTCGATCAATGCCCACGACACGAAGCGACAGCTGACGGAGATGAACACCCTCTTCCACGTCGACGAACTGAAGATGCAGCAGGCAGAGGAGAAAGCACGCCTCCAGATGGAGCAGGCACGCCAACAGCTGATCAGCTTCATCATCATCGCCTCGATCATCGTTATCGCCCTCGTCATCTTCATCTACATCCGCATGCGCTCTGCCAAGCGACTGAAGATCGCACACGAGAAACTCGAGGATGCCCATGAGAAACTGGAAGAGACGCACAGTAAACTGGAGACAACCCACCAAGAACTGCTGACGGCCTACGACCAGCTCGAGGAGACCACCATCGCCAAGGAGCGTATCGAGAGCGACCTCCGTATCGCCCGCGACATCCAGTCGTCGATGGTGCCACACACCTTCCCCGATCGCGAAGACCTCGACCTCTACGCCTCGATGACCCCCGCCAAGGAGGTGGGCGGCGACCTCTATGGCTACCACCTCATCGACGACCAGCTCTACTTCTGTCTCGGCGACGTATCAGGCAAGGGTGTGCCCGCCTCACTCTTCATGGCACAGGCCACACGACTCTTCCGCACACTGGCTGCCCAAAAGATGATGCCTGCAGAGATTGCCACACGCATCAACGATGCCCTCTCTGGCGAGGACAACGAGCTGATGATGTTCGTCACAATGTTCCTCGGACTCGTCGACCTCAAGACAGGCCACCTCTTCTTCTGCAACGCAGGACATAACCCGCCCGTATTCGGCTCCGAGTTCATCGATATGCTGCCCAACGCCCCCATCGGCATGTGGCCAGGACTGGAGTACGAGGGCGAGGAGATAGCAGATATTTCCAACAAACCATTCTTCGTCTACACCGACGGTCTCAACGAGGCGGAGAACCGCCAGCAGGAGCAGTTCACTGATGAGCGCCTGCTCGAGATCATGGCCAACACCCCCTTCGAGAGCTCAGAGAAGACTGTGGAGATGCTCAAGGCCGAGGTGGAGAAGCATCGCGACGGCGCAGAGCCTAACGACGACCTCACCATGCTCTGCCTGATGGTGAAGAAAAAAGAAAATATCCAATAACAAAACAGCTTATGAAAAAGGAGATTAAAATCAAAAACGAGGTAGGAGAGCTGGAACGCGTCAACCAGTTCGTCGAGGAAATCGGCGCAGAACTGGGCCTCGACATGGAACTCCAGATGAATCTGAACCTGGTGATGGAGGAGATGGTCTCAAACGTCATCTTCTACGCCTATCCCGAAGGGAAGCATGAGGAAATCGAGCTCGTGGCCGAGAGCGATGGAAAAGAGCTGACCTTCGTATTGAGCGACAAGGGCAAGGAATTCGACCCCACGATGAAGGAGGATGCCGACCCCAACATCAACCCCATGGACCGCGACATCGGCGGCATGGGCATCTACATCGTCAAGAACATCATGAACAAGGTGACCTACCAGCGACTTGAGGGTAAGAACCTGCTGACGATGAAAAAGGAAATCTGAAAGATTAAAAAATTAAATATTCAATTTTAGATATTAAACATTAAAAAATTATAAGATTATGACACAGATTATTAAAGAAGGTGGTAAGACCATCATTAAGACAGGAGCACGCATCGACACTATGAACGCAAACCAGTTTGAGGCTGACATCCAGCCTGCACTCAAAGACGGCGGTGTAGACCTCGAAATGGACTGCACAGACCTCGTCTACATGGCCAGCTCTGGCCTCCGCATCATCCAGAAGACCATGCGCACAGTAATGCAGCTGAAAGGTCAGTTCAAGATCACCAACGTCAGCCCAGAAATCTATAAGGTATTAGCCATGACAGGCTTTACGAAATTCATGAAGGTTGAACAGAAAAAAGACTAATCGACTATGATCATCCTGGTAATTATCCTCGTCCTCTTCATCGTAGGACTCGGCGTTGCCCTCTACATGCAGTTGAAGGCCGCCAAGAGTCACCAAGAAGAGGAAGATCAGCTGCTGAAAGACTACCAGAAGCGCGTCGACGAGCTCGAGAAGCTCCTCAAGGACTACCGCGACCTGGAGCAGAACTTCGACAGCGTAGGACAGGGCTACGAGCAGGCCCTCCTCGCCTTCGACAAGATGGAAGAGGAGCGCCAGACCATGGCCAACGTGAAAGAGAAGCTTGAGGCACAGGTCAACGACCTCATGGGCGCCAAGTCGCGCCTTGAACAGGCCATGATGCAGAAGAAAGACCTCATCCAGCAGGCTGGCGATGCCATCAAGGGCAAGCTCGACTACGCCATGCCTGGTGCACAGCAGATTGCACAGCAGGTGAACAACATCCTCAACATCAACGATGTAGAGATGGAGACCGCCATCGAGGCCGACGACAACTGTCAGGTCAGTGAGATCATCTCACAGGCCATCCGCGAGACTGGCATCGACAAGGTGGACTATTTCCAGTTCAAGAACCAGATCTCAGAGGAGGCTCAGTACATGATGCTCTTCACCAACAAGGCCATGGCCACCCGCGTACTCGTCAACCTGCTCGACAACGCGATGAAGTTCACCACCAGCGGAACCGTCAACCTGATCACCAAGAGCGACGGCAACACCGTGGAGTTCACCGTCGAAGATATGGGTACAGGTATTCCCGCTGAAGATGCAGAGAAGATCTTCGAGCCGTTTACGAAGCTCAACAGCTACTTCGACGGCGCAGGCTGCGGACTCACCGTAGCACGCTCGATAGCCCGCCGCCTCAACGGTGACGTGAAGCTCGACACCCTCTGCGCTCTCGGCTCACGCTTCATCTTCACCCTCCCCGTCTGACCTCACACGAGGCTCTTCCCAGAAATCAAGAGCCTCTTATTCTCCTATAAGAGCCACTTGCCACCCCGCAAATGGCTCTTATTACTACATGTCTTCGCGCTCCAACGCTCCAACGCTCCATTTGGTGTTTTACTATATTCGCGCTTCATGTTGAAGTAATATGTTTATATATAAATAATTTATATATATTATAATATATATAAATTTAATAATATACTATATAGTCTCACGATGCTGTTTCGGGATTTGCAGATGGAGCGTTGGAGCGTTGGAGCGCAAGATCAATGACCGGTCCCCTTGATTAGACTCAAATTCAGCATCTTCCATTGGTTTTTCTTTCGATATAGGCCAACATTTGTAAGTATGAGCTTCTAGCAATGTGCGAAGAGGAGCAAAACACTACACAATTTCACTCCAGTCCGTCGTACTGAC
>ODAI012343224.1_pt1 | contig 27173 bp, 28 predicted proteins | sample 1539321 | NCBI WGS metagenome assembly ODAI01 (sample SAMN02144231, study PRJEB22623) | gut metagenome | biome: sheep rumen | host: Ovis aries | place: New Zealand
AAATAAACTCTCAGTAATTACGTGCAAGCACGTATTACTGAGAGTATTATTATCCTAAGATTGCAAGCAGTAACTGTTGATGCAAATAAGCCGCCTGCGAAAGTATAGAAATCGCCGCGTGTCCCAGTGATAGTTTTTTTCAGCCTTAATTATTGGCTTTTTGTTATATATTGCCTATAATTTCTTTTCTAAGCCATGAACCGCGTATGGTTCTTATCAGCATAAGTATTCCTCTAAAGCATAATTCTATACACATAGCAAGCCATATTCCTGTAAGTCCCATATGTGGAACAAGAATTATTGATAGTGTTATTCTTACGCCCCACATACTTACAAGGCTAATGATGCTTGGTATAAGTGTGTCACCGGCTCCTCTTAGAACACCAGAACATACGATTGAAGCACCATACAGAGGTTCTGCATATGCTTCGATTCGAAGGATCTTAGTACCTATCCTTCTTACTGCAACTTCGCTAGTCAGTATCATGAACATAAGAGGGGCTGCCATATACATAAGAACTGCTGATATGGACATGATCACAACTCCGAGAGTTATGGTAATCTTAGCATATCTTTTTGCAAGGTCTTTTCTCTTAGCACCGATACTTTGACCTACAAGAGTTGTAGCTGCTGTACCTAGACCGTATCCCGGCATATAACAAAAGCTTTCTGCGGTTACGGCAAGGGAATTGGCTGCTACGGCGATATTGCCAAGAGGTGCTATTATCTTAGTTACGGTTATATAAGCGCCGCATGTTACAGTTCGCTCAAGTGCTATAGGCGTGAATATCTTGATAGCATTGCGGATGCATATTCTATTAAGCTTCCAGCTGCCGCCAAGTTTAAGCGCGAGTGTCTTCGATCTGAACAGAAGAAAGTAAGCCATGAGAAGCGATATGATAACTTCTGACAATGCGGTGCCTATGGCTGCACCTCTTACGCCTAAGCCTGCAACATAGATAAAGAGATAATTGAAAGCAACATCCAGGATACAGATGAATATATTAAGTATTCCCGGAGTTTTCATGTTACCGCTTGATTGTAACATACTTCCAAAAAGCATGCGAACCATCTCAAAAGGAAGCGCAAGCGCAAATATAAGAAAGTATGCTGAAGCATCAGAACGGATTGACTGTTCGCCTCCTAAGAGTCCTGGGAGCGGCCTGCTTATAAGTATAGCTATGCCTGATAAGAGAAAACTAAAAAGCATACACACAATTATGGATTGCCGTAGAACATTGCGTGCATCTTTTTCTTTTTTAGCACCGATTAACTGTGCTACCTGAACGGAAAAACCTATACTCGAAGAGATACACAAACCGCCGATTAGCCAGCTTGATGTGCTTACAAGGCCGATAGCTGCAGTTGCTTCTTTTCCTAAGCTTCCTACCATGGCAGCATCTATGTACTGCATGATAACAGATGTAATCTCTGCGAGTATTGCTGGTATACTTAATTTTATCACTTGAGCTGTTAGGTGCCTATATGATGTGTTGGTGCTTATGATCTCAGACATGAGAGCCTCGTATGATAACTTTTCCGGTGCATTCCATAACAGCATCTTCCATGATGATCTCGCCGACTGAATCAGCTGTTATACTGCCTTCTTTTGGGTTTTTGACTGATATGATGTGTCCTTTTACATCTGCTTCAACTTCAGAATATTCAAAAGCAAGATCGGCATCATCCATCGTGCAGTTGATAAGCTTAAGGTTCTTGCAGTAGCATAGAGGCTGGGTGCCTTGGATATGGCAATTTATGAGCGTGAGGTCTTCGGAAAACCACGCAAGATATTCGCCTTTGACAATACTGTCCTTGACCGTAACATTTTTACTGTGCCAGAAGGCGTCCTTAGTATCAAGCATAGAGTTCTTAATAGTCAGATTCTCCATGTACTGGAAGGAATACTTTCCTTTCATGTGGACTTTGTCAAGCGTTACGTTGCGGCTGTCGAAGAATAGATACTCGGATGTGATCTCGCTGTCTCTTAGTGTGATCTTGTTTGATTTCCAGCCGAATTCCGGAGAGTTGATGCTGCAGCGCTCTATGTTGATGCGCTCACATTCTCTTACGGCCTTTATTCCATAAAGCTTGCAATCACTGATTTGACCGTCATAGGAGTACCATATGGCGGCCCTTGTTGCTTCATCCATGTAAGAGCCCGTCATCTCAAATGTTCTGACATGCCAAAGCGGATATCTCAAGGAAAATGTTGAATCCTTCACTAGTATATCGCGAGCCTCTTTAAGTACAGATTCGCCATCAGCTTCTCCAGCAAAGGTACACTCGATGATGTCTGTAGTGGTAGCATTGTAAAGAGCGCGCTCTTTATCGAATTGCTGTTTGATTATCTGTGTTCTCATATATGTATATAAAATCCTTTTTGTAGTTATATGGCAATAATATCATAATATGGTCAAAAAAACAATTTTTTATTTACATTTGGGGAATTTGAGGATATCATAGATGAGGAGAAAGAGAGGAAATATATATGATTAAAGCGATTTTTCTTGATTATACAGGGACTATGGTCAAAGAAGATGAACCATATACAAGAGAACTCCTTGAGTATATGACAAAGCACTGCAACACATCTGATCATAAGCTGATACTTGCGAAGGTGTGGGGCTATATAAAGGAGGTTGAAGCTACCTGTTACGGAGATGGTTTTAGACTTAACCACTATAAGGTGGATTATGTTCTTGATCATCTTGCTATGGATATGGGCTTTGATGGAGACAGGAATTATGTGCATGAGATATGGGAGAAGGTATGGATATATGCCTTTTTGCATGATGATGTCAAGCCTTTTTTTGAGAGGTGCAGTCTCCCTATATATATCTTGTCTAATGATGATCTTAGATATCTTGAGGAGTCTATGGCTATTAAGGGATTGAAGCCTGAAGGGATAATAAGTGCAGAGTGTGCGAGAGCTTGTAAGCCGAGTAAGGAGATATATGAATATGCACTTAAAACTGCAGGAGTATCGCCGGAGGAAGTCATATTCATAGGCGATTCGGTGACCTCCGATATAATTCCGGCACTTGAAGTTGGTATAACACCTGTATACATCGCAAGAAAGGAAGCTAAGGTGCCGGAGGGCGTACAGGTTATACATAGTCTGGATGAGATTAATCTGTAAAAATATCTTGATTTTTGAGTAAATATATGCTAGTGTATAAGTGTCTGTTTGAACAGATAATCATTAATCACATGAAAGGATATAGAAGATGGATAAGACTTTGACAGATGTTATCTCTTACATCACAATTATCGGATGGATCGTTGCTTTTATAGCTACAGCTAATAAGAGTGAGAGCAAGCTCGCACTTAATCAGGGACTGACACTTGGAATTATAGGAACTATTTGTGCATTTGTATGTTGGATTCCTATCGTTAATCTTTTGGCTGGATTAGTTGCATTAGTTTGCTTTGTATTCAGTATATGGGGTATCGTTAATGCTCTTAATGGCGTTGATAAGGGACTTCCTGTAATTGGCGACATAGTTCTTTTGAAGAACATCTAATTATAGGCAATTAAAGAGAATATCTATTAAAGGGGGCTGATAAAAAACAGTCCCCTTTTGAAATTTCTTCTTGACATATCTTTTTTGTCTCGTTATAATAGTCATCAAGAACAGTAGTTCTGAACATAAGTTCATCATCTCAAGCCATAAGAGATTCATAAGAGTTATGGCTGTCAGATATATTATCTTTTATATTATACTTTTGATCGCATGTATATGCGATGTCAGATATTACAAGATTCCCAATTGGTTTATTATTATATCATTATTCTTTGGATTCTTTTTTTGTGTTTTCACTTGGGATTTTCGGGTTATTATCAGTTATTTATTCGGTTTTTTCGTTGCTTTAGTGTTTGGTTTTGCAGGATACAGGTTTCGCGTTTTCGGTGCAGGTGATGGCAAATTATATGCTGTTATAGGATTATTCTTAGGAGCGCCGTTTTTTTTCAAAGTTTTCTTATTAAGCATAGTTTTAGGTGGATTATATGCGCTTTACTATGTAATTCACGCGCTTTTTCGTGGAATAGGAGGTTATGTGGAATCTATAGCTTGGCTTAGAGATGGTAAAAAACTTAAGGTTTCTGATTCGCGCGTTCATAAGCTTCATATGGCTGTGCCTATAGCTTTGGCCGCGATAATAGTTGTAGGAAGGGGATGAGACCATGATATGCGGTATTCTTGACAGTGATTTGGAGTATACAAGGCGTCTTGTGGATTATATCAATGGTTGCAGGAATTGTTCATATGATGTGGTGGGATTTACAGGGCTGCCACAGCTTAGTCAGTATGCAAGGGAGAATGACATATCGCTTCTTGTTATAGATGAGACTTTGGTTGAGGATCTTAAGGCGCTTGAAATCTATGATAAGGAGATGATTTTGCTCACAAGATCTAAGGATGCACAAGGGATATACAAGTATCAGAGTGCGTCCATGATAGCGGATATCATAAGTTCTCATAAGGTGACAGATAAGCTTCATAATAGTAAGGCATTGGTTATGGGCATAGCAAGTCTTGGGGATAGTGGCAGGAGGTGTGCTACAGCACTTTCACTGTGTAAGAGCATGGCTTCTGAGTCTAAGGTTTTATATATAGGGATTGATGAATTCCTGCCTCTTGATAAGATATTGAATATTGAATCGCCTGGGGATCTGTCAGATCTGATGATGGCGCTTACGAGCAGTGATATAGATGGGCTTACTTGCCACTATGGTGGATTTGATCTTATAATCCCACCAAGATCGGGAAATGATGTGGAGCATCTGCAGGTTAAGGATCTGATAGAGCTCGTTGAACATATTAAGGGTCTAGGAATCTATGAGAAGATAGTTCTTGATATCGGAACTTATGTGAAAGAGTGGTATAAGCTCTTTATATATGTGGACGAGGCCTGTATGGTAGCTTCGCAAGGCAGAGAAGAGCTCATTCGTTATGAGGATTTTTTGGGATTTTTGGAATATAAGGGGCTTATTAACAGATCAAGGATCAGGAAGATGGAGGCTTTGAATTGGACAGAAATCTGATAAAACTTTTGAAAGATAAGGTGATCGGCAACATTGATGTAAGCCGGGAATTAGAAGATGCAGAGCTTCTTTTACTTATTAAGGATGCAGTAAGAATATATGCAAGAGATACTTATCTGGATTTTGAAGATAAGAAGGAACTTGTGGATGAGATATATGCCTCCATAAGAGGCTTCGATATACTAGAGCCTCTCATAAAAGACCCGTCGATCACAGAGATCATGATCAATGGATATAAGCATATATATATCGAGAAGGGTGGCTGTATATATGAAAGTGACGCTGCATTTGATAACAGGGACAGGCTTGATGACATCATACAGAATATAGCCGCAAGAAGTAATCGCTTAGTGAATGAGAGTGTTCCAATACTTGATACGACACTTTCTGACGGGTCCAGAGTTAATATAGTTCTCGATCCCATAGCGATAGATGGTCCTGCTGTAACTATAAGAAAGTTTTCTAATAAGACTATAACGATGGATGATCTTATAAAAAGTGGCTCCTTAAGTGATGTGGCTGCGGATTTTCTTAAGAAGCTCGTATATCTTAAGGGGACGGTATTTGTGTCGGGGGGAACGGGAAGTGGCAAGACTACCTTCCTTAATGCGCTGTCGGAGTATATCGGACCGACTGAAAGGGTGATCAGCATAGAGGATTCGGCAGAATTAAAGCTTCAAGGCATAGGCAATCTGGTCCGGTTAGAGACTAGGAATTCGAATGTAGAGGGAAAGAACGCGATAAGTATACGTGACCTTATAAGATCCTCCTTAAGGATGAGGCCAGATAGGATCATAATCGGTGAGGTAAGAGGCGCCGAGACAGTTGATCTTATGCAGGCTCTCAATACCGGTCATGCGGGAAGTCTCTCTACTGGCCATGCTAATTCTGCCACCGATATGTTAAGCCGCCTAGAAACTATGTTTCTTATGGGCATGGACATACCGTTGCAGGCTATCAAGGGGCAGATCGCTCAGGCGATAGATGTGCTGGTTCATCTTCGGCGGTATCGTGACGGCAAGAGAAGAGTTGAGGAAATCGTGGAAGTGGTCGGTCTTGAGGAAGGGCAGATAAAGACAAATGTACTCTTTAGTTATAGTGAGAGCACAGGAGTCATGGAGAAGGTAGGATCTGTCATCGGAAAGAGGTTAAAGAAGTTGTATGAAGAAGCTGATATTACTGTATAGAAAGCTGCCACTTCGGGCAAGGATTAAGATAGCGAGTGTGTCTTTTGGTGTGGACGCTTTATTTTCTTACTTTTTCTACAGATCTATGATTGCGATGATACTTCTTAGTCCTTTGGCTATGCTGGTTGCTTATCACTTATGCCTTGAGGAGGAAAGGGTGATAAGAGCGAACAAAAAGAGCGAATTCAGAGATTCTCTGCTTTCTATGTGTGCTTCTTTAAGTGCAGGCTATTCGGTAGAGAATTCTATAAGGCAGAGTGTTATTCAGATGGAGAAACTCTATGGTAAGGATTCTTATATATGTCGTGAACTGAATATCGTGTGCAATGAGCTTAGTGTCGGGAAGAGTGCTGAGGATGCCATAGATGCTATGGCTATGCGAAGCATGGACGATGATATCGTAACATTTGCACAGGTATTCAGGTTTGCGAAGAAAAGCGGCGGTAATATGGTCAGTATCATGAAGCACAGTGCCATGATCATAGATGAAAAGTGCACTGTTCTGAAGGATATTCAGGTTCTGGTAGCATCGAAGAAGTTCGAGCAGAAGGTTATGAATATCATGCCATTTGGAATCATATGTTATATCGGCCTTACGATGCCTGGAGTGCTGAATACACTTTATCACAATATGTTTGGCTATGTGTTCATGAGTGTCATCATGTGCTTATATGTGTTGTCCTACTATATAGGACTTAAGATCATGGATATAGAGGTGTGATATGTTATATGTTGTTTTGCTTTTGATATGTGTGGTTATACTGATCGGCTTTGGGGGATATAAGGGTTATGACAGTCATAAGTTTGGGGATAAGGACAGTATACTTAGGTTTATTAATCCACTTTCCTGTTATATCTATGATACTTTTTTGAAGGATAACAGGTGGCTTTTTAAGAGTGACAGGGTGAGGCTTTTTACTCTTGGTTATAAGGATGAGAAGACTTATACGGTGAAGAAACTGAGTACTGCACTTTTTATACTCATGTGTGCTCTTATGATGGGGGCTTTTTTACAGATAGCTTATGAAAGGGATGAGAAGTTTGGAAATACACTCATACGCGCGGCACCAGGCGGAAAGGATAAGAAGATTGGTCTTATTGCAAAGGGCGATGGTATAGATACAACTCTTGAGCTTGAGGTGCCAGCAAGGATTTATTCTGCCGAAGAGATCATGGGAGTATTTGATGAGATATATGAAGATATTGTTTCTAGGATTCCTGATATCGTTGACAGGGATCTGGATTTTAAGGCTATGTGTGACAACGATATCATAGACATACATATAAAAAGTGAGAGTCCTTATATAGACGATTATGGAGTCATAGATGAAGAGTTACTCACTGATTCGTGCGAGGCGCTTATCAAACTTTATATGGAATATGAGGATTATAGGGGAGAATATGATATATATCTGAATCTTGAACCGCCTAAGCTTAGCGAATCTAAGAAGAAGGAAAAAGAACTAAAAAAAGAGATAGAGAATCTTATAGCCGAAAATCCTTCGGCAGATAAGATAGAATTGCCTTCTGATTATACCTATAAGGTCAACACTAAAAACTATGCTCCTTTTATGGTCTTTGCGTTCCTATTGCTTGGGGTTATATACTTTTTTGCGCCGGATTCGAAGCTTGCTTCTTCTATGGCCAAAAGAAGTGAACAGATGCTTCTTGACTACAGCGAGCTCCTGTCTAAGCTAACACTTCTTCTTGGCTGTGGTATGAGCCTTAGAAGTTCTTTTGAACGTATAGTCGGTGACTATAAAAAGACTGGTAAAAAAAGATATGTCTATGATGAACTTGAGATGACAGTTAACCGCATGGATAGCGGTTATTCACAAAGTGCTGCGCTTGAAGACTTCGCTTTTCGGTGTCAGCTGACGGAATATACGAGATTAACGAATCTATTAATACAAAATCTAAAGAAAGGTAATGAAGGACTCTTGGCAAAGCTTGAGGAGGAGGCGGCAGACGCCTTCATACAGCGTAAGAACACTGCGAGGATCAGAGGTGAAAAAGCTTCTACAAAGCTTCTTGTCCCTATGATGATCATGCTTGTTCTGGTGCTTGCGATAGTGATCGTACCTGTTTTTATGTCCTTCTAAGGTGGTTATTATGGAATATTTACGTGGTTTTTTGGAAGAAGAAGATGCGATAGGAGTAGTAGAATTAGTGCTTATACTCCTTGTGCTTGTAGGACTGGTTGTAATCTTCAAGAATCAGCTTGAATCGATACTTAATGATGCTTTTTCGAAGGTGTCCAATGCGGTCAAGAAGCTTTAAGGGGTTCATAAGCATATACTTATCTCTTCTCTTTTGCGTGATTACGGGTATGGTATGCTCTCTTCTTAATATGACCAGGAAAAATGTATCGATAGCGATCATGGATATGAGTGCCGATGAGGCACTTATATCCTGCTATTCGTACTTTGACAGGGATCTGTTCGATGAATATGGGATACTTGCAGTTAAAACAGATAAGTATAAGCTTAGTATGGATATGGAGGAACTAATAGATGAAAATCTGAGTTATCAAAGAGATCTTGCAAAGCTTGATCTTAAGGATGTAAGCGTAGATACGATCTATCATATCAAGGATATGGATGGTGCGCTTTTTGAGCGTCAGGTCATAGATACAGCCAAGTACTCGGTACCTGTTGATGCAGCTAAGAAAGTGGTTGATATGTTCCTTGGTAAGAAAGAGGATCGTATTGACGAGGGTATAGAAAAGCTCAAAGCATTTGTTGATAAGGAAGGTGAATTCGAGGAAGCACTGTATGAACTCATAGGTCTTGTTGACGGACCGCTTGTTAAGGGGAAGGACATAGTGGACTTTGGCGAAGGATATGTGGATAATAACGAGTACTTTGTAAAGCGTTTTGCTAAGAATAGATCGCAGTATAAGACTCTGAATATCAATTATAGTCCTGTATACGTGGCAATCGTTGACAAGATATATGCTTATGATGAGAAGATAAAGCATATGATGGATATCTATGAAAGCGACAGTGCAGGCTTTGTGAAGGAATATGATGTATTCAAGAAGGAGCTTGAGCAGTGTGTTGATCTTCATAAGAAAGCGATAGCATCCGCTGAAAAAGCTCTGCGAATAAGCAAGGAGCTCGATCGGAAGAAAGAAGAAACTCTAAGTCAGTTAGAGAGTGAGAGAGGAAAGTTCGAAGAGAAGTCCTATAAGGCTTTGAAAGAGCGCATAGAAAGAATCGATAATATGGCTAATATCGACAAGAACGAGATAGTCGATGTGGCAAAGATGATCGATGGACTTAAGAAGAATCTTGAAGTGCTCGAGGAAGTCAGGAATATCTACGAATACAAGCCTTATGAAGAGGGATTCATAGACAATTTCAAAGAATCGATAGGAAAGCTTTCGAATTATGGGTTTGTGGATATAGGATTCGATTATACAAGAGTGCATGTGTATGGCGGCAATAATTCCATACTTGATATGATCGGTTCGCTTGTGACAGATGGAGTGTATGATGTTGTGACACATGGTCTTACCATATCCGGAAAGGAAGTATCATCTGATTATAAGGTCTCATATAGAGGAGATACTAAGTGCAAGGGTGTAGAAAAGTATGAGCGTATACTTCTGTTTGATGAATATGTACTCGGCAAGTTCTCTTGTGCAACCGATCCGTACAGGGCTGAAAATTCTCTTGATTACGGGATTGAATATATACTCTATGGACAGAACTCAGACAGAAAGAATCTGAAGAAAGTGATCAACGATCTTATTCTGATGAGACAGGGTTTCAATATGACTTATATATTCACCAATCCTAAGATGATGGAGGAAGTCAGTACTTTTGTTGCAAGTATGGGTGGCGGCTCTAATATAGTTATTGGTGGTATAGCTGAGCTTACGCTGATCTCCCTCTGGGCTTATGGTGAATCGGTAGTGGATGTAAGAGACATGTTGCATAAGAAGAAGGTTCCTCTGTATAAGGATGAAAGTAGCTGGAAACTGTCTTTGGAAGGGCTTGTAAGTGGAAACTTTGACACTGATGATGAGACTGATGAGGCGAAGGAAGCACTTGAGCATGGGTTTGATTACAGGGATTATCTTCGTATCCTTCTGTATATGGAGGATTATGGTCAGAAGAATATAGCTACTGTTAATCTTATAGAGATGTGTATGAAGGCCAGTCATGACAAAACATTTTCCATGAGTGATATGGTGGTGGGGTCGGATATCAGTATTGTATATATGCTTCCTCATGATGAAAGCTTTGACAGGACTTACAGTTACAGTTATTGAGGTTTAGTTATGCTAAGAAAGACAAGGATAAAGGGCAGTCTGTCAATCGAGGCGACGGTTTCCCTAACACTCTTTATATATGCGTCGGTCATTATGATCGACATCATCAATATGTATGCCATCAAAATGCATGTGCAGAGGGCTATATATAACACCGGGCTCACGGTTTCGAAGTACTATTATGCTTATGAAAAATTAGAAGCTGTTGGCGTGGATGTGAGGAGTCTAGAAGATGACAGCTGGGGCGCAAGGCTTGCCTCGAGTGCTTTTTCTTCTGCTGTTTTGAAGGAGATGATTAAGGATGAGCTGCCGGCAGGATTTATGAAGGATAAACACCTTGTCGGAGGAAGCGGTGGCTTCAACTTCTTTCTATCGGATGTATGCCAGTCTGATGGTGATGTGGATATAGTTGTGAGTTATAAGCTTAAAAGTCCTTTTGATATATTCGGACTTTGTTATGTGAATGCGGTTAACAGAGTTCACCTAAGGGCCTATGTAGGTGATGAGAAGGTCGGGAGCGGTGGCAGTGTGCAGTATGTGTATATCGCGCCAACTGGAGAAGTGTATCATGAGGATGCTAACTGCACCTACATAAAACCAAAGCTTTATATTGCGTATAGGGATCAGATAGAAGATCTTCGAAGTGAGGACGGAGCAAAGTATTATCCTTGTAAGGGGTGTTGTTCATCGGGGATTACCACTTTTAGAGTTTATTATACGAAGTATGGGAATCGCTATCACGAGAGTAAGTATTGCAGGCTTATAAAGCGTGGCGTTATAAGAATCCCTATAACACAAGTGGGAGATAGGAGATCTTGTTCGAAATGTTGTGGAAAGTGATTATATTGCTTCTTCTAATATATATGTCATGTGAGGACATAATAAAGAAGCGTATCAGTGTTTTGCTTGGTTCACTCCTTATTATAACAGCTGCTGCGGGCGGCTTTAACTTAAGCGGCCTCGCAGCAGGTTTTGTTCTGTATCTTCTTATGAAGATTACAGGAGATGGTATAGGTGGGGGAGATGTACTTATAATAACGGGACTTGGATTATACATGGGAGTAGTGGAGCTTATGTATCTTCTGTGTTTTTCCTTTTTTCTGGCTTCTGTGGCTGGTATTATACTTCTTCTTATGGGAAGAAAAAAGGGATACAGAATGGCATTCGTTCCCTATATAACTATTGGATATATAATGTGGTGGATATATGTGTAAGAAAGTAAAAGGTAGTATGACTGTAGAAGCAACAGTCATATGTTCTATGATAATGATCGTGGTTATGCGATTTATTATGCTTGGATTTAGTGTATATGACAATACTGCTGTGAGTGTTTATTCTACGATAGCATGCAATAAGGATATCGCTAGGAGTTATTGTTATGTGAATGATAAAGGTGAACTCGATATTGAGAAAAAAATCTGGGATAAGATATACCCTGATTATGGAGTAAAACCTGAAGGTTATGCGGATATATTTAATGCAGGATTGTTTGTGGATTCTGTTGATGATTATGTGCTTAAAAGAGAACATGGAAGAACCAAAGCAACAGTACATATGGGAGAAGAAACTAAGACTGTGGAGGTAGTCAATATGGACAATGCTACTCTTTTGAGGCTTTCAAGGGCACTTTTATTTCAGTCGGAAAGGAATGAGGAAGATGAAAACAAGGATAATTGAGGATCTCGATAACAGGTATCTGGTAATCAATGATGATTTTGATAAGCCTGGATTTGAGCTGAATATGCTTATGGATTCTGCACCGGCTGCAGCACTTAAATTGCGTGGAAGATACATAGACAATGTGTATGAATATGAGTATGAGATCAGGGATGGCGTTAGCCTTGAGGAACACTTCCTGGCGCAAAGTGTAACCAAAAAGGATATATATGAATTCTTGGAGGCGCTGAATGATCTCATGATCGGGCTTAGGGAACTTCTTATCTCTAAAGAGCGGATATATCTGGGAATCAGTGAGATATATATAATTGATGGAAGATATAACTTCGTTGTGTGTCCGGGACTTGAAGAACCTATTCATGACGGTCTTAAGCGTGTACTCGAATTCATGCTTGAGCACATAGATTATAAGGATGATGAGACAGTTCTGTGTGCTTATCAGGTCTATCATAAGCTTGTGCGGGATAAATCAAGCATATCATCGGTGCTTGAGGGCGCTAAGCCTGAGAGTGTCAAGAAAGAAGAGGCCTTAACTGATAAGCCAGAGGTTCTGTCACCTGCAAGTGATGCTTTAGAAGGCGTGACTACTATGGCACCCGTTAATGCGCTGAAGGAAAAGGAAAAAAAGAAAAAACCGATATTCGTAATCATGATCGTAATCATAGTGCTGTTATATGTGATCGATATAAAGCTATGTATAGCTGGTGGTGTGATCATGGTCATATTGTACGCGGTGAGTCTTAAAAAGAGTGGAAAAACAGATGCAGATGAACCTGATTATGATAAGACGACTCTTCTTTCTGAATCCATGCTTAAGCCATATATTATGTATGAGGAGAGGGGTAAGGCTTATCAATCGACTATAGAGTTAACTCCTTATGTGATAGGCAGTGGCAAAGAAAGAGTTAATCTGAAGCTTAAAAGTCATCTTGTCTCGAGACTTCATGCAAGGATATTCTGCGAGGGCGATGATTACTTCATAGAGGATATGGGTTCTACTAATGGGACTAAGGTAGATGGAAGAAAGCTTAAAGCCTACGAGGTCGTGATGCTTGGAAGCCGTAATGAGATTACTTTGGCGAATACTAAGCTTATATATATAAGGCAGGTATAATCTAGGACTGATGATATGCTTCTTTACAGTATAATTCACTATTTGGTATAATAAGAATCGGGAGTAAAGGAGTTTGACATGGATGATTTGCTTGAATATATAAGATGTATAAGTAACCTCGAACTTGACGGTGTAGAACCTATGTTTCAAGCCTATGAGCATGAGCTTTTGTTAAGAGAAGATGTGTGTGAAGCGTCTGATTGTAGAGAAGCATTTGTAAAATCTGCACCAAGAGTTTATGAAGATTATCTCGTGACAAAAAAGATGATAGGAGAATGATATGACAGATGCTTTGAAAGAAGCCGTAAGGCTTAATTCTCTTATCAGTTATGACGAGGAACTCTTGTCATGTGACAGGGAAAGACTGATCCTTGTAAAGGATAATATATGCACTGTTGATTATGATACGACTTGTGCTTCAAGAGTGCTTGAAGGCTACAGACCTGCATATGATGCCACCGCTGTAGCTAAGTTGAGAAACAGTGGATTCAGGATTCTTGGTAAGACGAATATGGATGAATTCGCTATGGGAAGTACGGGTGAGACTTCTGTTTTCGGTCCGATTCTGAATCCTTGCGATGATACTCGTGTGGCAGGTGGTTCTTCTGGAGGAAGCGCAGTCGCAGTTAAGGTAGGGCTTGTTGATTATGCGCTTGGTTCTGATACCGGAGGGTCTATAAGACTTCCTGCGTCTTATTGCGGTGTTGTGGGGATAAAACCTACCTATGGAAGAGTATCAAGATACGGGCTTATCTCCTATGCTTCAAGCTTTGATCAGATAGGTGTTCTTGCAAAGGATTCTTTATCTGCAGCTTACATACTTGATGTGATATGTGGTGTTGATAAAAGGGATGCTACGAGTGTTGAACGTCGGATGGATGAAAGCTTTGTCAGTCTTTGTGATGGCAGCATAGAAGGATTGAGAATAGGTGTTCCTACCAGACTTAAGGTGGATGATGGAGTCAGAGACAGTATCGATAAGGCGCTTAACCTTCTTAGAGAATGTGGCGCAGTGATAGTAGATATAGATCTTGAACTTCTTCATGAGGCTTTGGCTGCTTATTATATAATCGCATGTGCACAGGCAAGTTCTAATCTTGCCAGATATGATGGGATCAAGTATGGTAAGGGCTTGGAATACATGGGTGAAGAGGTCGTAAAGCGTATGAAACTTGGCGAATATGTCTTAAGTGCGGGGTTTTATGATGAGTATTATATGAAGGCGCTCAAGCTTCGGCGTGTCATAAGCGAACAGTATATCAAAATATATGGCGATGTCGATATAATAGCAGGACCGGTAGCACCAGGAATAGCGCCAAAGCTACATGAGTATAAGAATGGCCTTAATATGTACATGTGTGATATCTACAACATAAGCGCGAATCTTCTTGGGCTTCCTGCACTTAGTGTTCCTATCTTCCCTTCTGATGGTATGCCTGTTGGATTGTCTCTTATGGGCAAGCACTGGTGCGAGGGCGATATACTTAGGGTCGCGCATAAGATAGAAGGGAGCGTGAACATAAGGTGAATGAATACGAAATAGTTATAGGTCTTGAAGTACATGTGGAATTATCTACTAAGACGAAGATATTCTGCTCATGTCCATCACGCTTTGGCGGTACACCTAATACTAGGATATGCCCTGTTTGTACGGGTATGCCAGGAGCCTTACCAGTACTTAATAAGAATGTTGTGGAGTACGCTCTTAAGGTAGCGATAGCTACAGACTGTGAGATCAACAGATCTTGCTTCATGGACAGGAAGAATTATTATTATCCTGATAGTCCGAGGAATTATCAGATATCGCAGTTATATGTTCCATTGTGTCATGATGGTTTTATCTCAGTAGATATCGGGAAAAAGATCAGGATTCACGAGATACATATGGAGGACGATGCAGGCAAGCTTGTTCATGATGCACTTGATGGATGTACACTTATAGATTATAACAGGGCAGGTGTTCCGCTCATAGAGATAGTTACTGAACCTGATATGCGTAGTGCAGATGAGGTCATAGGTTTTCTGGAGGAGCTGAAGACTCGTATAGATTATCTCGGTGTAAGTGATTGTAAGCTTGAAGAGGGTTCTATGAGAGTGGATGTGAATCTATCGGTTAGAAGATTAGGCGAGGCTCTCGGAACAAGAACTGAGATGAAGAATCTTAATTCCCTTGCATCTATAAGGCGCGCAATAGATTATGAGAGTAAGAGGCAGATAGCACTTATAGAAAGCGGGGGCGTCGTAGAGATGGAGACGCTACGCTGGGATGATGTGAATGGAAAAGCTATAGTTATGCGCTCTAAAGAAGAAAGAGCTGATTATAGATACTTTCCAGAGCCTGATATGGGTATGATTGTTATAAGCGAAGAAGAGATCTGTAAGGTAAGAGAATCTATGCCTGTATTTAGAAGAGAACGTATAAAAAAGTATGAAGCCTTAGGAATACCAGAGGCTTCAGCAGCTCAATTAACTCTTTCTAAAAGATATGCTGACTTCTTTGAAGAGGTCGCAGCTCTGACTAATAATCCTGTAGAAACTGCCAAGTGGATGCTTGGAGAAGTCACAAGAATCGAAGGCGATATGAAGGAAGCCTTTGCTTGGGATGCAAAGTCGCTTTCGAAGGTGATAGTATTATATACTAACGGGAAGATAAGCTTAACGTCTGCCAAGGAGGTTTATGAGCTTAATTGTCGTCAAGGTGTGGATATAGAAGAATATCTTAAGGAGAATAATCTATATCTGATAACTGGTGATATGCAGGATAAGCTTGTAAGGGAAGCAGCTCTTGCTGCTATAAGCGAGAATCCTGAATCTGTAGCAGATTATAAAAAGGGGCGTGACAGAGCTATGGGATACATAGTTGGTCAGGTCATGAAAAAAGGGCGTGGAAGCTTCGATCCTAGAGTTGTAAGTAGAGTTGTTAAGGAATTACTAGATAGTATGGATTGAAACCTGAATCCAGCGCGCAAGTCTTGCGGTGCGAGACTTGAATAAAAAGAGAATACCTGCATGAAAAGTTATCCCTCGGGTGCATATTACATCCGAGGGATTTCTATATCATGGCATCTTAACTGCTTCTATAGTTCCATCAAGAGGAAGTATATAGATGTAGTTGCCTATATATAAGCCGTAAGTAGATGAGTACTTGTAAGTATCGCTAGGCTTACTCTGGTAGACCGCCTTGATGGTATCGCCAGTTATGTCGCATACCATATAGCAGTTGCCCTGGTTGACAGACACACTTGATGAGGTGTAGCCACTCACACCAAAGCCTATGAGCCCTGATTTGCTGTCGTAGAAGAAGTTGTTCGGGTCGTTTATAGGGCTTGCGCTATAGAGCTTATCGAACACGGTTTTCTTGGTTTCCTTGACATCAGTAGGATCACTTATATCGTAGATAGAGACCTTGATTCCCTTGAAGTTGAGCCTTTCGCCGATTTCCTGATATTCTAGGCCTATGCCGAGAAGATGATTCTCATCGATAGGGTGAAGGTAGGCGGAGAAGCCTGGAATCTTGAGCTCGCCGATTATCTTTGGATTGGTCGGATCTTTTAAGTCTACTGAGAAGAGCGGGTCGGTATTTCTAAATGTTACGAAGTATCCGATATCTCCTAAGAAGCGAACGCTTCTTACTGTTTCACCCTTTGCGATATCTTCTATGCTGCCGGTTATATCAAGATTGGAATTAAGGATATATAAGGCTGCAGACGTGCCCTGATTGGTGTAGCATGTTGTTACAAGTCTTAAGTAATCCTTGTATTCATCTATTGAATAATCGTCGTTGATGCTGCCGTTCACACTCTGGATGAGTTCTTCTTCAAAGTTGCCATTGCTGTCATATGGAATCTTGATGATAGAGAGCTGATTGCTAGAATCGTCAAGTTCTGTACCTAAGGCTTCATCGATAACTGTAAAGAGTGTTCTTTTGTAGTATCCAGCAAGGTGATAAATGGCAGAATCACTCATATATATATCGCCGCTTCCTAATATGCTCTTGGTATCTACGATTTCTTCTTTCTTTGTGTCTACAGAGATGATCGTTGTGAAGTCTGGAGTTCTTGTACCTGGAGCGATATCTATACAACCTTCTGGTACGACCTGACCGTTAACTGTCGGTATGTAGGTTGAATAGTCTGTCTCATCGTATTCTATACCATAGCTGTACTTATATACGTCAGTGATGAGATAGAGTGTATCGCCAGTGAGTCTTGAAGTGTTGTAGGAACCTTCCAAGTGTATCGTAGCATTTGCCTTAGGGTTCTCGATGTTGGTTAGGTCATAGAAGGTTGCGTAGGTCTCATAACCGGTTCTTCTTACTGCAGAAGGATCGTCGTTTTGTGGTATACATGAGATGATAACCAGCTTGTCACCGTGAAGATACATGTCGCGGGTGTACGAAGAAACCTCTATGGAAGAAATCTTAGCAGGAGAGGAACCGTTGGCTTTGTAGATGGTTACCTGCATGGCCGCACGTGATCCGGGTTTTTGGTTATCTGCGATGTGGTCAAGCGCATATATGTATGTTCCGTCGGTTTTAACCATAGAGCCTTCATCGATGTTCTCGTGGCGGGGATTGGTTTGTGAATAATCGCCTGCGGTCGAAGATGGCGAGCCATCGCGAACTTCGGCACTCTTCTTGACAGACGTGATTGAGTTGGATACAAGATCGCCTTCTGTATAAACAGAACCACTTGTATAGTAGACAGTTCTTGTACGGTATGTCTGAAATGCTTTGAAGGCCAGACTGTATGCGTTACCGTCTTTTTTCAGAGTGTTATCGGAGTTGGTTATGCCTTGCGATTGTTTGGTTGGTTCCGATTTATAAGTCTTCTTAGTGCCAATTCCTCGATTGTTAAAAGCTAAGATTCCAACAAGGAGTGTTATACATGCAGCGACTGGAAGAGCAGCATACATAGGATTGATCTTTCTGTGCTTTTTGGTGAGCCTTATATGGTCTGGCTGTAGTTCTGTAGGAACTTTTGGGTTCGTATTCTTAATCAGGTCTTCGATTTGTTTGTTCATGCTTTGCCTCCGTTCTTTTCATCTAATACAGCTTGCATCTTTTTTAGCGCTCTGTTATAGGTACTTCTGATAGTGGTATCCTTAGAGTGAAGCTCTGTGGCAACTTCTCTGCTGTTAAAACCTGCTATGAGTATCATGTTAACTATGAGTCGCTCTTTCTTGGAAAGTGTAAAAAGAGCATCTTTGACTATAGCCATGTCAAGAGGATCGCCAGATGTAGAAGCAAATCCATCATCTTCAGGGAGTTCTGTTAAGCGTTCACGTCTTGTTATCATAAAACCTATATATCGCTTGCAGCGATTGGAGAGAATCTTGAAGATCCAATTGTGGAAAAGTGAATCGTCTCTAAGCTTGTGAAGGTTTTTGTAGGCTTCATAAACTGTGTCAGATACACAATCCTTGGCGTCTTCGGGATTACCCAGGGTGTATAATGCAAGCTTATACATGTCTTTGTATATTCTGTTGTATTCATCAATAAACTGTTCTGACGTCATATTAACCTCTTATAGATGTTTCTGTATATATAGAGTCGGAAAAGATGAAAAGTGTTGCAATTATTGAAAAAAATAATCATTGGGACACGTGACTGGGAAAAAATAATCATTGGGACACGTCAAGATTTCTATCTTTTTGCAAGCCGCTTATTTGCAGGTGCTCCGCGAAAACTCGCAAGGATGCTTGCAATCCCCACACCATCTCGCATATTCGTGCCTAGCACTTTACCGATTGCTACGCAATCTATATGCTCGATGTGTGGGGCGCGACTGCTACGCAGTCACACGGATAATAAAAGAGTTAGTAATTGCGTGCAAGCACGCATTACTGGCTCTTTATTATCCTTTGATTGCAAGCATTGGCTGATGAGACAAACAGTTCGCCCGCACCTGCGCGAGCTTGCAAAAAGATGACGAAATCTTGCGAATCGTCCCTCTGATTATTTTTTTCATCCTTCTTTTTTGGCTATCCGAAAAGGAGGTGGCAATCTTTAGGACTTGCGCTTGTAGAATTGCTTGCAATCCCTGTAGCATCTTTATCCTATGGTTGCAAGCAGTGGCTTTTGAGGCAAATCACCCCAGGTTCTGGTTTGTTAGAACCTGGGGTGAGGTTTTAGAGTTGGAAAAAAGCTAATTATAACTTAATATGCTTTGGAAGTCCATTAACCATGATTGGTGTAAGTTCTGCCTGAATAAGAGGTGTAGCATAGTTGATGAAATCCTGGCTTACATATGTGCCATCGTTGATGATCCATTCAAGTGGAACTTTCTTCTCGATGTTAGCGATCTTATGAACATCCTTGCTGCTTGTGCCACAGATATATGGATCATCAGAAAGTCTCTCGAGAACGATAACCTTACCTGTCTCGCCTTCGCTTGCTGCCTTAACAGCTGCACCACCTACCTGATATGCTTCTGTGATATCGGTACGTGATGTGAGGTGACCACAACATCTCTGCATAGTAGAGAATTCGATAGATCTGGTCTTGCAACCGATCTCCTTGCTGATACGGTTAGCGAGGAAGTTCGCTGTACCCTGTAACTGCTTATGTCCAAATGCATCTACAAATTCGATATGATCTGCAAGTTCGAATACGTAACGTCCGTCTTCAACCTTGATACCTTCTGAAACTGCAACTACTATAGATCTCTTGACCTTAAGAAGTTCCTTAACTTTGTCCATGAACTTATCTACGTCGAATGGAATCTCAGGGAGGTAGATAAGATCTACGCCTTCGCAGTCATCTGCCTTAGAAAGTGCAGCAGCACCTGTAAGCCAGCCTGCGTTACGTCCCATGATCTCTACGATTGTAACACATGGTGTATCATATACAAGACCATCTCTTATGATTTCCTTCATAGAGGAAGCTATATACTTAGCTGCGCTTCCGTATCCAGGTGTATGATCTGTAAGATTAAGATCGTTGTCTATGGTCTTAGGAACGCCCATGAACTTAATATCACTGCTTGTTAAGATAGCATAATCAGAGAGCTTCTTGATGGTATCCATAGAATCGTTGCCACCGATATAGAAGAAGGCTGATATCTCAAGCTTGTTGAGAATCTCGAAGATCTTTTCATATATCTCTTTGCCATCTGTTATCTCTGGAAGCTTATAACGACATGAACCAAGGAATGAAGAAGGAGTTCTCTTAAGGAGTTCGATATCAAGTGTTGACTTGATATAATCGGACATGTCTACATATCTTTCATCTAATAATCCCTTGATACCGTTAAGCATACCATATACTTTGTTGGCTCCTCTGTCCTTGGCAGTCTTGAAAACACCTGCAAGAGAAGAGTTAATAACCGAGGTTGGTCCACCTGATTGACCTACAATAACATTACCTGTCATAGTTTAAGTCCTCCTAAATATTCTTTGGTCACTATATAGAGTAACTACTGTTTAAAGTTTAACATATGCTTAGAAAAATGTCAAGGCGACAAATGCTTGTGTGTATCCTAATTCTTTTCTTCTTTGGCGCAAGGCCTGACCAAAGGATTTTGCATCAGTTATCATAATTATACGCCTTTCTTAGCCGTACGGCTAAAATAAGTGCTGTTTGTTATAGTTTTAGCCGTACGGCTAAAATAAGTTCTGTAATCAGTATATCATATCGTTAAGGACTTGTTAAGAATTAATATGCTAGAATCAGATCATAGATTTGAGAAAAGCGAGGTAATGTTATGTTTTGGAGGATTTTGAAAAAAGATCTGAAAAGAAAAAAGTCGATGAACATCATCCTGCTGCTGTTCATCATCATGTGTACGATGTTTGCGGCGGCCAGTATGAACAATATATCGGCTGTAACTGGAGGTATCGAGAATTATTTTGATATGGCGGATGTGCCAGATGTAATTCTCAGCATTAATAGGGATAATCCTAATAGGGAAAAGATTCTTAATCTGCCTTCTGTGAAAAGCTACAAGGCTGAAGAAACTCTGACAGTCCTTACATCAAAGAAGTTTACTTATAAGGGCAAGAAGATGGACAACTTCATCAATCCTGCGATCCTTATATCAGATAAGGAACTTGGTATCAACTACTTTGATAAGGATCAGGAAATCATAAAGTCGGTTCCTAAGGGTTCTTTTTATGCGACGAAGGTATTTACTCAGAAGACTGATATTAAGCCAGGAGACACTGTAGTTCTTCATGTAGAGGATAATACCTATGAATATAAGTTCCTCGGAACATTTAAGGGTGCAGTCATGAGTACTGAAGAAGGTGCTGCAGCATATCTTATCATGAATCATGAGGATTTTGATGAGCTTGCGAAGGAAGAAACTCTTGCTGCTATGTCTTATGACCAGCTCTATATCAAGATGGATAAGCCATCAGAACTTAAGAGCGTTGGTTCTGAAGAGATTCCGTACAGCACAAGAGAGGATATGAAGGGCTTATATTTCTTCGATATGCTTGCTGCTTATATCATGCTTGTTGTAAGCGTTATCCTTATGATAACCGCTTTCGTAGTACTTAGATTTACGATCGGTTTCACGATAACTGAGGAGTTTCGTGAGATAGGCGTTATGAAGGCGCTTGGTATCAACAACCTGAGTATAAGAGGCCTGTATATGGTCAAGTACATGTGTATGGCTGTTGTAGGTGCTTTGATCGGATTCGGATTATCATTCCCACTTAGTGATGTTATGATGGAGTCGGTATCTCAGAATCTTATACTGAAGAGCTCAGATAATGTTAAGATCGGTCTTATAAGTGCACTTATAGTAATCGTAGTGATACTTTTGTTCTGCTTCTTCTGTACCGGTAAGGTTAAGCGCATGTCACCTATAGATGCGGTTCGTAATGGTCAGAACGGTGAGCGCTTCAAGAAGAAGAGTATACTTCACTTAGGAAAATCAAAGCTTCCGACTACAGGTTTCTTAGCGTGGAACGATGTACTTAGCGCACCGAAGAGGTTCATACTTATAGCGATAGTATTCTCGCTTTGTGTGCTTATGATGACAACGATGTCTACATGTGCGGTTACTCTTAAGGATCCTATGATGCTTAAGTATATGAATATAACAACTGGTGAAGCTCACGTGATGGATATGGAATCTATTGAATCGATGATGTTTGACTTTGGCAATGCGGATACAAAGCTTCAGGAATTCGAGGATAAGCTTCGCAAGGAAGGCATGGAAACCGAGTGTAGCTTTACTATAGGCTACAGCTTCAAGACTGAAACCAAGGATGGAGATAAGACTCTGTTTTACATGGCATCAAAGGGTAAGGGATTAAAGAATATAGAGTGCACTGAAGGTTATGCGCCTAAGAAGAACGATGAAGTTGCTCTTACAGGTTATGCCATGAAGTATCTGGGCGTAAAGATCGGTGATAAGATCAAGGTTAAGATGGGCGATGAGACCAGAGAATTCATAGTAACAGGCAGATTTAGCAGTTTCTTGAATGCAGGTTTGGTCGGGACGCTTTGCATAGGATATGATTATCCTGAGGATTTTAAGATAGATGGCCTTACTACCTCAGGTATTCAGATACATTTTACTGATAATCCTGATAAGAAGACGATAACTGATTACATAAAGAAGATAAGGAATATCTTGGATAGTGATAAGGTTTACAGTTCAAGTGAATGTGTTGAAACCATGACAGGTATGTCAAGCATGCTTAATGGCATCAAGAACATGATGATGGTTCTTACGGTAGTGGTTACTGTTATGATAGTTCTCCTTATGGAGAGGAGCTTTATCTCGAGGGAGAAGAGTGAGATCGCTCTTATGAAGGCTGTCGGTATAGATGACCTAAGTATCATGAAGCAGCATAGTATAAGATTCGTGATAACAGCTGTTGTTGCGGCAGTGATAGCTTCTATCGCGGTCATGCCTGTAAGTGATGCTATGATGAATGCGGTATGTTCAGTGGTCGGCGATGTGACTGGTGTTCACTGTTCAGTTGATGCAGTTGAAGTATTCATCATATGTCCGCTCATACTTATAGTTGCTGCCGGTATAGGTTCTATCCTCATGGCGACCAATGTCAGAAGAATAAAAGCAAGCGATACATCAAATATAGAATAATAGAATTAGGAGATTGAGATATGAACAAGGTTATAGAAGCAAAGGGATTATGCAAATCATTTATAATAAACAAGAGAACTACCAATGTGCTCAAGAACATCGATCTTAGCATCGAGGAGGGCGAGATGATAGCTATCATGGGACCGTCCGGTTCCGGCAAGAGTACACTTCTGTACTGTGTATCAGGTATGGATAGTGTGACTTCAGGTGAGGTGCTGTTTGGTGAGAGGAATATGGCTAAGATGAAGGGGAAGGAACTTGCGAAGATGAGGCTTGACGATATGGGCTTTATCTTCCAGCAGATGTACATGATGAAGAATCTTACGGTTCTTGACAACATCATCCTTCCAGCTGTGAAATCTAAGAAGAAGAAGGAAAACAGACCAGCTATAGAGCGTCGTGGCCGTGACCTCATGCACAGACTCGGCATCGATACAATTGGTGATAACGATATAAATGAAGTGTCCGGCGGACAGCTTCAGAGAGCCTGCATATGCAGAAGTCTTATCAACAGTCCGAAGATAATCTTCGCTGATGAGCCAACAGGAGCTCTTAACAGAGCAAGCTCTGATGAGGTTATGAAGGAACTTATAAACATCAATCACGATGGTACAACTATCATGTGTGTAACTCATGATCCTAAGGTGGCTGCAAAGTGTACAAGAGTTATCTATCTCATAGATGGAAGCATCGTAGGTGAGAAGACTCTTGGAAGCTTCGACGGAAGTGAGAAGGCGCTGAAGGATAGGGAGAGAGAAGTGAATGGCTGGTTGATGGAACAGGGATGGTAGAGGGTCGGAATTCATCGTCATCTTGCGAATCGTCGCCTGACGACGATGAATTCCTCTTTGTTGTGGCTAAACGATAGATTGTGATAGCTATCATCATAGCGATAATTACTATTTGGTTTTACTTAATTCTTTACCGAGATTGAAGGTGATATCGACTTTTTGGTCGATTGTATTTACGTCTTTGGTTTTGTCGGTTATTGCTGATTTTTTCATGATGCAAGCTGTTAAACTAATATCGCCATAGAAGTTATCTGTGTCGAATGTCAGCCATTTGTTCTTTTTACTGTTATCACTGACCGTCCCTCCGTAAGAATAGCTTCCAGAACAGTTCATGTCCTTGAAATTATTCAATAGAACTTTAATACCAGCATATTGTTCATCACTGCCTGTGTACTTTACAGCGATTATTCCATTAGGAAAAAAATCATATGATTCAATGCTTTGGTTTACGTAGAAATATATCTCTACATTAGTTTCTTTTATTGTGCTTTTAAGTGTGTATCCGGGAATAGTTTCTCCAGGCTCGTATCTATCAAGTAATGACGGTCCATCTTGGGCTTTCATACAAAAATAAGGTTCATTCTTTGGTTCTGAATTGGCTATATTCACGGATATTATTATGATTAAGGCTATCGTTATTACACAGGATATAAGGTAAATTACAAATATCTTTATTGGAGTCATCACTGGTTTATTATCGTTTGTGTTGGATTCCTTAAATTCTGAAAGCCTTGTATTGATTTTTTTTCTATAAAAAGGCATATATATGAGTGTGCCTATTATCGCAACCAATATGGGAATTGCGAGAATTGTGGGTATGATTATAATATGCATAATATTATACTCCTTTCTTTTAGATTCCTATGAATTCTTTGAATATGTAGTAGTAAGTGCGAGTAACAATTGTTTTACTGTCATCCGACATAGTGAGGATGAACTTCTGCCCGAGTGTCGGCTTTATGCTTTTTATGTGGTTGGCAGATACTATTACTGAGTTGCTTATCCTAATGAATTCTTTTGGGTCAAGTATCTCTTCTAATCTTCGCAATCGTTCGCTTATCTTGTATTCAGTGCCGTCACAGTGCGCTACAATATCGTGCGCAAAGCTCTCTACATGGGATATCTCAGATGTTTTCAGCCTGAATATCTCGTCTCCTCGTCGTCCGATGATACGCTCGGCGTAAACATTTTTTTCAGATATAATAAGATCAGCGCCATCATCTATCTCAAATCCCTTGGTAATGAGCTCGCGTGCTATATCAGAATAATGTGCTTCGCTTACCATAAGCTTTATTTTCATTCATATCTCTCCTTGTTTTTTTGAACCGGTTTGATATTATTATATATGAGGGGAATAAAAAAGCAACCGGTTTTGAATAGGTTGCAATTTGGGGTGCATACTTTACATGTAGGAGATCATTATGTATTACTCTTTTGATACATCGATTAAAATCAATTCTAATTTTAAAGCAGAAGATTATTTTCCTGCTATAGTTACATTCTCCGCTGAGGAAGTCAATAATGTTTTTATAGAATTCAGTTATCGTGATACAGATATGTTTGAATTAGTTGGCAGTTCCATGGATGGTATTATTAAGCAATTTACACTTACCTTATGTAATCACTTTGAGGTATATGATGATAACATGAATACTCCTGATGCTATGGAAGGAACCATTTTTTTCAGTAAAAACGATAGTATAGAATGTGAGATGTTCAATCTCCGGATATATAAGAATGGCTTGCGCATAGATATGTCTCAAAAAAGGACAGATAAGTTTTTAAAATGTGGACAACTTATATTTGTATTTGCAGATGATGAATCACTTGTTTCGTTATATGTCACTGATCTGTCGGATTTGGATATATCTCATGTATTGGAGGAAGTTAGTATAAATTAAGGAGATAACATTATGTGGAACAAAGATGAAGCTAAGGTTGCTGCATTGATATTTATTGCAGAATTCTTTGGTAAGGATTATGTAAAGGGTCATATCGCAGACGCTTGCGAAGCCTATCCAGCAGACATATATGATGACGTGGAATATGAATACTTTCTTGGATTTGAAGGAGCGGAGGATGCGAATCTGTGGACTGTGTTTGCGCGGGTGCTTGTGAATCGTGAAACTAAGGAGTGCATATTCCTTGATTATAAGACACCGGATGGAAAGCGCATGGAGAATCCTATCAAGCCGACAAGTTTTGCGTGATGGCACTATACTGTGGCACTTTATCAGCATTTTTGATATAATAATCTTATGTTGCGATACATTTACAGATATGGATTAAGGAGATGCTATGCTTGATATATTGATTGTTGAAGATGATAAGGAATTGTCGGGGCTTCTTACGGATTTTTTGCGGGCAGAGGGGTATGTTGTGTCTGCTTGTGAGACTGGGGAGAAGGCGCTTAGTCTGTGCGAGAAGTACGGGACCAGGCTTGTTGTGCTGGATATCAATCTTCCTGATATGAGCGGTTTTGCTGTATGTTCGAAGATCAGGGAGTTGGCGGATACGCCGATTCTGATTGTCAGCGCCAGGGTTGGCAAGGATGATAAGCTTGAGGGCTTCAATCTGGGCGCGGATGATTATATCGAGAAGCCTTACGATATAGATATCATGATCGCCAAGATCAAGGGTATCTTCAAGAGGCGGTTTCAGAGGGATATACTTAGTGCCAGCGGTGTGGAGCTTAATCTGTCCGATAGGACTGCGGTGATAGATGGTAAACCGGTTGAACTTCCTTATAAGGAGTTTGATCTTCTGGCGCTTCTTATGGAGAACAGGGGGAAATCCTTAAAAAAGGAGTATCTTTTTAATACTATATGGGGAGGCGACAGTGATTCGGAGATGCAGACTCTGCATGTGCACATAAACAGGCTTCGCCAGAAGCTCGGCGATGATCCGAAGAACGCTAAGAGGCTTTTGACTGTATGGGGCGTGGGGTATAAGTTTGTATGAAGACATATCGAATTCTTATGTGTTTGATCTTTTTGTTGTCGCTGGCGATTATT
>ODAI013901119.1_pt1 | contig 27159 bp, 27 predicted proteins | sample 1539321 | NCBI WGS metagenome assembly ODAI01 (sample SAMN02144231, study PRJEB22623) | gut metagenome | biome: sheep rumen | host: Ovis aries | place: New Zealand
CCCTCTGGAACCTTTATCTTTCTTGGAAGTTTTTCCATTTCCAGAGCCTTTTCAGGGATATATCTTTCCAGCATCTCATCCGTCATCCTGACAGGTTTAAACTCCTTAGTATCAAGAAGAGCCCACACAGAAAGGCATCTGACAATAATGTCATTTCCCATCTTTAATCCAAAAGCTCTTCTTCCTATGAATCCGGAAAAATCCACGGGATATGTGAAGACCTTAACATGATCACAAAGGGAAGGCATGAAATCTATCTCTGTCTGATAACTGTTAACAACCCAGAATATATTCCTGCTCCTGCAGTAATCAAGCCCCAGTCCCAGATCCTCGGACTGAAATGTGGAACAGTCCTGAAAAAGATTAATAAGTCCGGGGACAGTCAGTTTTTTATTTTCATCAACCTGTGAGTATCCGATCCTCACTTCATATTCATACATATCTATCGTCCGATATTCCTTATGCCGGCACCATTGCAAGCAGCATAATGATGATACCCATGATTATATAAAGGATCATTCCCACATTTACTATTATCGTTGAGAATCTCATTCCCTTGGGGATCATGATCCTTCCGGGATTCAGAACGACCCTCTTTCTTGCCAGAGTCACAATAAGGATTATAATGCCGCTGAGCGCACATCCCACAAGTATCACGATGTAAAGTGCAAGATATCCCAGACTTGCCGCATTGTTTTCCGCAAATTCAAGGATCCTGTCCGTATCGCCGCTCTGTACCACGTGCAGATATTCACTAAGATCGATATCTTTCATCACAATAAGAGGAAGAACTCCTCCCATAAAATTTATGCCTATATGATAAGCGATGGTGATGGCAAGCTTTCCTGTCTTAAGGTAAACATATGCAAAAAACATTCCAAGAGTAAATGTATATGCTCCCTGGGTCAGATTACCGTGGAATATGGCAAATACAAGGCCGGTCACCACCATGGTGATACCGTCGCCATAGACCTTAAGCCTGTCGCAGAGCATTTTTCTAAACAGAAGTTCCTCAACTATGGGGCCGATTATGGCTATAGCCAGAATGTTGACCAGGATACTCCCCGATGCCACCAGCTCCTGTGTATCGTTTGTTGCAGCCTGGGCGCCGGGAACAAGTGCCTCGATCACCGCCCCCAAAGTGGTTCCTATGATGTTGGAAACATAAACAAGACCATAGGCAACAAAAAAGCCTCCGATGATCTGTCCCGCATTCCATTTTGTGCCTTGAGGTTTGCCTGCGGGAAGTTTCTTCATGATAAGCAAAGCTATGGGAGCTCCCACAAGGTACATGGGTGCAAGAGCCAGAATGATCTTCGCTGCATAATTGTCCATGATATCAGGGTTTATCTGCCTCGCGACTAACGCAACTACAGCCTGAAGCACGCTTGTTACCATGAAAAATGTAAAATAAGAAAGTCCTACACGGCTGAAGAACTTTTTGTGAGGCTTTTTGTCAAACACGGGAACAAACATCTGCCCGTTCATGCCATAAGGTCCGTAATACGGTCCCGGCTGCATTCCCGGCTGAGGCTGGGCTCCGGGCTGCTGCGGCATTCCCGGCTGGTACTGCATTCCCGGCTGCATCCGGACTTCGGGCTGCTGTGGCTGCATCCCCGGCTGAGGCTGGGCTCCGGGTTGCTGCGGCATTCCCGGCTGAGGCTGGACTCCCGGCTGGAACTGTGGTCCGAACGACTGCTGAGAGTCATTATTTGGATAAGATCCGTTATTGCTTTGCATATTCTCTCCTCATACAAGAAAAGCCAAGGATTATGTCCTCGTCTTTCAGCAGGGCTACAAGGACTCGAACCTTGAAAATGACGGAGTCAGAGTCCTTTTCCGAAAACCCTGTGAAGTATTGAGTTTACACATTAGTTACACTTGATAATTTTTTGAGGTTACCTATATAGTTACCTATCGCAATCCAAACGCGTCCTCAACAATTCTATCCAGGTATTCCTTCTTGGAAAAATCGCTTCCATCTGCAAAATATGCATTATATGCAACAAGTGCAGTGCGAAGATATCCGGCATTCTTCTCAAACAGTACCCTGTTTAATGGGTAGCCGGCTTCATCAATAAACTGGCAGCAAAATGTGACGACTGTTCTGGTATTTCCTTCCCTAAATGGATGTACTTTCCATATCCGTGAAAGACACTCCGAAAACGAATGAGCCCTTTCCAGAGGATTCATTTTCTCCCAGACCATCTCTCTCATGTCCTTTAGCGCATGGCTTAAATCATCGGCTATATCAAACGGATCTGAGTATTCAATCGACATACCGCCCAAGACACCCTCTTCCTTATATATGGAAATAGTTCTGATCGATCCTGCCCACTCATACAGATCCTGAAAAATGACCTCATGCATTTTAAGCAGGTGCGGTGTATGATAATCTCCTTTTAGAGGATGAAGTGCTATATCCTTTAATCTGAGTGAAACATAATTGGCTTCAGCGCCTTCCAACGTATCCTGATCTCTGATATCAAGCTTGTTCTTTAAAACTGTTGAATCATCATACAGGTAAGGATCACGCATTCGCCGTCTCCTTCATTTTATATTTCTTGTCCAGATAGTTCTTTGCGTCTTCAAAGGTTATTTCGCCATTCTTTTCTTTTTCTATATATTTTTTGAAATCCTCTGTCGGTTCTAATCCATCAACCTTGATCATTCCAATGGCATAGTCCCATGCTTGTGAATTTGTCATGAATCAACCTCCTATCATCGTTATCTAATACTCCGCACTTATTATATTATACTCTCTTTGTTGAATATGCTTCAATATTGATTTGCATAGCATATACCTTCACATAAGAAACAGAGACAAGTCTTGTACTTGCCCCTGTCAGTCTAGTGCATATAATTATCACCATCACATGCTACATCCGTTTACAAGGCCCTATAACTGAATTGCTTACGAAAACCTCGCTGTTGATCTTAAGTCTTCCCTATCTATGCGCAAAGAGCCAACATCTCTTTTACCATTTGAATGCACAGGCATAGAAGATCGTATCTTGTAGTAATCCGGCAGCATATAATCCGGCAGTCTATCAGACAATATAGATGCTATTCGTTTTATCTTTTCCAAATTATCCGTATCTCCGTCTTTAAAGACAATATGAGCTACAAGTTTTCTTTTTCCTTCCTCTGTTATATCAATCACTTTGCACTGATTAACGCTCTCATCTTTAAATATCTCTTCCTCGATATCAAACAGATAAACAATCTCACCATTTTCTCTCCGGAAACTGTCTGTTGCACGTCCCAGGATAAAGACTTCCCCATCTTCATCCACATATCCGATATCTCCTGTGCGCCCCCATACTCTTCCTTCGGAATCTGTTTTGAAAAACTCCATGGTTGCCTCAGGATTCTTATAATATCCTTTCATATGTGCCGGAGAACACACACGTATCTCCCCGTGTTCACCATATTTAAGTTCTTCGTTAGTATCTATATTAAAAGCAGAAACTATTACATCATGTATCGGATATCCGGCTCCACAAGCCTTGCTTTTATACTCTACGGCATCGGATGTGCTGGTAACCGTTCCCCCTAATTCACACATTCCATATCCCTTAAAAATCCCCGTCGGACAACCATGGTCTCTAAGAAAACTATTTATAGTCTTCTCATCTTCTCCGGATACCTTCTCCCCACCGGTTATCGGACATTCCATAAAGGAGAAATCAACATCCTTTGTATATTTCGAACCAGCAGCATACAACCATAAACTTGTCGCAGTCAGAGTCATATTAGGTTTATACTTTACCAAATCCTTGGCAAACGACTCCTTACTGAACTTTGGCTCAGGAATAACCGTACATCCATTTAGCAACGGTATCATTATTGAAATGACGATACCTGTAGAAAACCATATCGGGATCATTTGTAAAAAAGTCTTCTGCCTTTCAACCGGATCAGGGGGCAGATTTCTGCAATAATTTGTTGCAAGAATACCCTCATTTGTCAACAGTATTCCCTTAGACGCACCGGTAGTCCCCGATGAATAAACCATAACCGTAGGCGTATCAGGTTCAAATGGGACATCAATCTTATCAATATATTTTTTCCCAATCGCCAAAAAATTGTTCCATACTATCACCTGTTGCGACATTCCAGCGCTGCCTGAAAGTATCCTGATGGCTTTACTTCTGTAATACAGTATTTTTGACAAAAAAACCGGGATAGACTTGGTAGCTGGAATTATTACAATATGCTTTATGCACGTCTCAGGAAGCGCCTCCTTAATAAATGAATACATTTCATCAAGAATAAATATCCATTCCGCATTCGTCTCATTTATTCGATCTACCATCTGTTCTTTTGTAAATAATGGATTGATGAAATTTGCAATAGCTCCAATACGGCTGCAAGCCAGCACCAAATAGATAGCTTCCGGAACTCCAACTGTACACAAGGTAACACAATCACCACGGTTCATTCCAATCTGCAAAAGTGATTTTGAACAATGATCAATGATATCAAACATTTTTGAAAAACTGATTTTGTTCCCAAAATAGTTGATCGCTATATCATTTGGGTAATCTATGTTTCGATCTACAATATTCTGATAAAGCGTGCATTTAGACGGGATATTTTGAACTTCACTAGATGAATAATATTTCGTCCATGGCTTATCAACAGACGGAAAACCTGTATTATTTCTCCCAGCTTGCATTGTTGCCATAATAACCTCTCATAAATATGATTCGTTATGCGTCTTGACATTCACTGAATGTCATTATCTTTCACATTCTATCAGAAAATACTTTTGATGACAATCAGTGAATGTCAGAGGTACGGGCATGTTTATCAACAAAACATCTGATGGAAGAAATAATTTATGTGGAAGAACTGTAGCTACGTACAGGATGGCTATGGGCATATCTCAACGCGAGCTCGCAGATCGGCTCCAGGTTGCCGGTTTGGATATAGACAAAAATGCCATCCAGCGAATTGAATGTGGTAAACGATTTGTTACTGATATTGAACTGGTAATTCTATCCCAGGTTCTTAACTGCAGCTTAAATGATCTGTTGAAAACTTTTCCTTGATTCAAACAGCTATCACTACTAATTCATCCTTGCAAGCAGGGCATCGGTATATACCGCCTGACGTGGACAATCTTCTCACCTCATTCTATCAGCTTGACGATGAATCCCGAAAAGAGATAGTGGAAACGATCAAATTCAAGCTTCAGTATCACAAGGATCCCGAACGCGCTGAACAGATCAAACAGATAAAGGGATGGTAACCCGGAATCGAAAAGTTACCTGTAAAGTAACCTATCGATCAGAAAAGTTACCTATTTTGACTCTTATTTCAGAAAAAACTTCCTGATTTTTACTGTCAGAATCAATCAGTAAAAGTCAGGAAGTTGTTTTTTACCAATCTCCGAAAATCGCATAAACACTGGCTTTGAAGCACAAAAAAGGAACCGGAAAACCGGTTCCTTTTCGCAGGGCTACAAGGACTCGAACCTTGAAAATGACGGAATCAGAATCCGCTGCCTTACCATTTGGCTATAGCCCTATGTGCGTTACAAAATGACATTATAAATAACTATTGTAAATTATGCAAGTATTTTTTTCATGATAAGCGGATGACGGTCACAGAACAGGTTTTCAAATGATTCTGATCGTACCTTAAAGACTCCCCCACCGGATATTAATCGGATGAAGATCCTTCCGCAGAAAGAAGATGCGATATGAACTGGCTTGCGGTTCTTCCCGATACACCGCCGTGATTCATCTCCCACCTGTCGCTTAGTAAAAGCAGCTCAGCTTCATCCATGACGATCCCGTGTCTTTGCGCAAGGACTTTTACTATATCATGGTAAAGCTGCCTGTCGGGCTTATAATAACCTATGGTAACTCCGAAACGGTTCACAAGCGACAGCTTCTCCTCCATGGTATCGGACCTGTGGATGTCGCCATTTTGTTCAACATCATCCCTGTCAGCCCACATCTCTCTTATCAGATGTCTCCTGTTGGATGTTGCATATATAAGAATGTTTTCGGGCTTTGTCTCAAGTCCGCCCTCTATTACCGCTTTCAGGAATTTGTATTCGGATTCATCCTCTTCAAAGGAAAGATCGTCCATATAGATGATGAACTTATAATTCCTGTTCTTTATCTGTGATATAAGCTGGCTTAAATTCCTGAACTGGTATTTATATATCTCGATCATGCGAAGTCCGCGATCGTAATATTCATTGACTATGGCCTTGATACTGGTGGATTTTCCGGTTCCGCTGTCACCGAAAAGGAGTACATTGTTAGCCTTCCTTCCCTTAACAAAAGCCTCGGTATTCTCTACAAGCTTCTGCTTCTGAAGTTCATATCCGTGAAGATCCGACAAAAGAACATGCTCCATATTTGCAACAGGTTTAAACTCAACACTTCCGTCAGGTTTTTCCGCAATACGGAATGCCTTATTAAGGCCGAACATCCCAACTCCGTAATCCCTGTAAAAACATGTTACTCTGGAAAAGAACCTGTCCACATTTTCTTCTCCGGCCAGCAGATCACTAAGATCCCTCACCTTCCGGCTCACGTTTCCGTTGTACATAAGAGCAGGTTTTTCGATGGCTTTATAATTCGTTATGCATGAAAAGACATCTGTTTCAAGAATGTCCTCCATCCATGAAAAGTCATAATGGAAAAGTTCGATAAAAGCGGCAAAATCGTTTTTGGCAAAATGATTTACGCTGCCTTCGCTTCCCCCGGTCTTCTCGGCAGTCAGGGTGAAAGGATTCTCAGCGGTCACAAGAAGATATGTCAGGTAATTCTGCCACAGATTTTTATCAAAGGCAAAGTCAGTCGAAAGTTCCAGGATCCTTTTTATCTGGACATACACCTCCGATGTAACTTCAGACAGTTCGTATTCACCGCTTCTCAAGGTCTTGCATACATGCGCAAGGCGCACCAGTATCTCGTCTTCGGGAAGTCCTCCGTATATCAGCAGTCTGGATATTATCCTGTCCATTAAAATCTCTCCTGGGGCTTTTGTGCCGGAATCTTTAGATCATCAAACTTCAAACATAAGATCTTCGTATGTGGGAACGGGCCAGAGCTTCTTGTCCACCATGGTTTCAAGTCTGTCAACAGGCGCTCTTAATGCAGCCATTGCGGGAACGATCTCATCCCTGTATTTTTCGGCTTTTTCAAGACCGTATTCCATCTTTTTTGCTTCAGCCACAAGCTTTTCAAGTGTCTCTGTAGCTTTCAGCGTCTCGGCAAGACCTTTTTGTACCTCTGTCAGGATCCTGAGTTCAGCCGAAAAATCAACACCGGTCTCCTTGAGAAGATTTACTGTCTTTGCCACATTCTTCTCATAACCAATCACAGCAGGCATATAAAGCTTTCTGGACATGCCGATCATGGCGGATGCCTCTATGTTGATGCTCTTTGTATATGTCTCGTATACGATCTCCTGTCTTGAAAAAAGCTCAGTCTTTGTATAGATCCCGAATCTTTCGAAAAGTCTGACAGCCTTGTCCGTTGTAAGGGCAGAAGCCGCTTCGACCATGGTCTTTATATTGGGCAGTCCGCGTCTTTCAGCTTCCTTTACCCAGCTTTCCGAGTATCCGTCTCCGGAAAAGATTATCCTTCTGTGCTCTGCAAGATACTGCTTTATTAGATCGTGTACCGCAATCTCAAGATTATCTGCTTTTTCAAGAATATCCGCAGCATCACAGAACGCCTCTGCCACCATGGTATTAATGGCGGTATTGGCATCTGCTATGGAATCTGAGCTTCCCACCATACGGAACTCGAATTTGTTTCCGGTAAAAGCAAAAGGCGATGTTCTGTTTCTGTCCGTTGCATCTTTTTCTATATCAGACAGAGTTGACACACCTGTCATAAGTTTTCCGCCGTGGATGGAGTGGTCCGCAGCACCTGTTTCCACAAGCTGTCTTACAACATCCTCAAGCTGCTCTCCCAAAAATACCGAGATAATTGCGGGAGGCGCTTCATCGGCACCGAGTCTGTGCTCATTACCGACATTTGCCGCACTCTGTCTGAGAAGATCGGCATGATCGTCAACAGCTTTGAGAATGCAGGCAAGAATCAGTAAAAACTGGACATTTGCTTCAGGTGTTTCACCGGGATCAAGAAGGTTTACTCCCGTATCCGTCGTCAGTGACCAGTTGTTGTGCTTACCTGATCCGTTTACGCCTTCATAAGGCTTTTCATTAAGAAGACAGTGAAGACCTCTGCGCTCCGCAACTTTTTTCATTGTCTCCATTACGATCTGGTTGTGATCATCCGCTATATTTGCGGTCTCATATATCGGCGCAAGCTCATGCTGTGAGGGTGCGGCTTCGTTATGCTGGGTCTTTGCCGTTACACCGAGCTTCCAGAGTTCAAGATTAAGATCCTTCATAAAGGCTCCGACTCTTTCCCTTATGGCTCCGAAATAATGGTCATCAAGTTCCTGTCCTTTAGGGGCAGGCGCACCGAAAAGAGTCCTTCCTGCAAAGACCATATCCGGCCTTTTCAGATATTTTCCCCTGTCCACCAGGAAATATTCCTGCTCGGGACCCACTGAGGGGGTTACCTTGGTGGATTTTGTATCGCCGAAAAGTCTTATTATCCTTAAGGACTGTTCAGATATTGCTTCCATGGAACGAAGAAGCGGTGTTTTCTTATCGAGTGCTTCTCCGGTGTATGAACAGAACGCTGTTGGTATACAAAGAATTACTCCCGTTGCATCTTCTTTAAGGAAAGCGGGAGATGTGATATCCCATACCGTGTATCCTCTTGCTTCAAAAGTAGCCCTGAGTCCTCCTGAAGGGAAGGAAGAAGCATCCGGCTCACCCTTTACAAGTTCTTTGCCGGAAAATTCCATTATCATTTTTCCGTCGGCATCGGGATGAGTAACGAATGAATCATGCTTTTCGGCGGTTATGCCGGTAAGAGGCTGGAACCAGTGCGTGTAGTGGGTCGCTCCGTTTTCGATGGCCCAGTCCTTCATTGCGCCCGCAACGATATCCGCTGACTTTCTGGACAGTTCTCCCCCACCCTGCATTACACCGTATACTTCGTTAAATACATTCTCGGGAAGCCTTTCCCTCATTCTGCCAAGCGTAAATACCTTGGATGCGAATATCTCCTCAATGTTGACGTTTTCCTTTTCGGTCATCAGGTTCTCCTTTGCTGCCACAGTTGCGACATTTTCAAATCGTGAAACAAATCCCTTCTAGTTTATACATTTCGGGCTTATTTATCAATATCTTCACCGCTTTCGGGGTCGCCGTTTTTTTCAGGATCATCGGCATCGTCTTCTTCATCCCGGACATAAAGTCTGTTTTCAAAATATTCCTTATTTGCCTCAAAATCCACTCCAAGAACGGCCATTCCGTCCCTGTTCTCGTTTTGCCATGAACCATCTATCGGAAGGGCCGCTCCTTCTCTTTCATATCTGAGCCAGAAGGGTGCCCTGACAACCAACGAATACACTTCGGCAAAAGTCATATTTGTGGTAAGATTCGGGCAGAGCCCGTCGATAAGTCCACCCATATTTGTAAGGACCGCCATGGGCATCTTTTTTATTATCTGCTCCATTACCTTACGCTGTCTTTCAGTCCTTCCGAAATCAGTTCCGACGTATCTGTTTCTCGAATATGCAAGTGCCTGGGGCCCGTTAAGATGGATCATGCCGCCCTCGACCTGAGTCAGATAATCATACCCGAATTCCCTGCCCATAAGCTCATTGTATTCATTAAGATATGCATCGACCCATATGACCTCTTCTCCCGTAAGTTCAAGGTCGATACCTCCTACCGCATCCACAACATTTGCGAATGCTTCGAAATTAACAAGCATGTATTTACTGACATGGATGTCAAAATTCTTTTCTATGGTTTCCATCAAAAGCGCCGGGCCGCCGAAGGAATAAGCCGCATTAAGTCTGTTTGATCCATAGCCCGGTATTTCAACATATACATCCCTGAGGATGGAAGTCATCAGGATCCTTCCGGTCTTTTTGGAAACGGATACGAGTATCATCGCATCGCTTCTGCCGTCTTCCCCTCCAAGTCTGGAATCATTTCCGATCAAAAGGATATTCGTAACGCCTTTTGAAGTGAGGGCATCTTCCCCGACACTTACCTCTTCATATTTCATCAGGCTGTAAGCTCTTTTTGTGATCACAAATTCCAACACCGAAATGACGGAGGTGATCAGAAAGACAATAATAAAGAGTCTCTTGAAAAATGTCTTTACCGGGCTTTTCTTCGGTTCATCTTTACCCCGGCGTGCATTTCTTTTATCCCGTTCATTCCTTTTGTCACGTACGTCTCTTTCCCTCCGGGCATCCCTCTCAGGACGCAGGTTTCTTCCCGGGCGCTCATCCATTACGGGGCGCGCACTTCTTCCGGAGCGTTCATCCCCTGCAGGGCGCGCACTTCTTCCGGGGCGTTCATCCCTTGCAGGACGCGCGCTTCTTCCTGAGCGTTCATCCCTTGCAGGGCGCGCGTTTCTTACAGGGCGATCATTCCTTCCCGGGCGCGCATCTCTTACAGGCCTTGCATTTCTCACTCTTTCGGGACTGCGGGCAGAATCGAAATCGGTATAATCCTCGTAGTCATCATAACCATCGTCTTCATAGTCTCTTTCGTTATATCTGACAACGCCGTCATATTCATGGGTCCTTGTACGTCTGCCGGGAGTGCCTACATCCCTTCTGCCGTATGAATCCCTTCCCGGATTTCTGCCGCCGTTTCCTGGTCTGTTGATATTTCCGCTACTCATAATCTGTCTGTTTTTCTTCCTTCCGTGATCATACGCATTACATCGCCTTCCTCAGGCATAAGATCCGGAGAATCCGTCTCAAGGATTGCCTTTATCATCATGCTTGCATGAGGGCAGCTGTCCATCTGTCTGCCTTCCGGATCGTACATCCTGACAGCTCTCGCCTTCAGGTTTCTTCCGTCAGGCTTCATGATCTCAAATTCCTCACCTACGGAAAATTTATTTTTCTGCATGAATGTGACGTATGTGTCACCTTCTGATTTCTCAACCTTTTCTATGCTTCCAAGATATATCGCCCTGCTCTCATACGTGGTTCCGTCATATATCTGGCCGCCTTCAGAAGGGTTTCCGTAGAAAAAGCCCGTGCCGTATGGCCTGAATGTGGTCATGGAAATCTGGTCCAGATATACAGGCTTTCTTTCCTCATATTTTTCCGGCGATTCAAAATAATCGTCGATGGCACATCTGTATGACCTTGCAACAGATGCCACATAAAGAGGGTTCTTCATCCTGCCCTCAACCTTCAGAGAATCTATACCCGCATTTATCATATCCGGAAGATGATCTATCATGCACAAATCCTTTGAACTGAAGATAAATGTTCCTCTTTCACTCTCCTCCACCGGCATGTACTCCCCGGGCCTTGACTCTTCCACTACATGGTATTTCCACCTGCAGGGATGGGTGCATTCGCCCCTGTTGGAATCCCTGCCCGTCATATATGACGACAAAAGACACCTTCCTGAATAAGAGATACACATGGCACCATGGACAAATGCCTCGATCTCCATGTCATCCGGAATATTTTCCCTGATCTGTCTGATCTCTTCAAGGCTCAGTTCTCTTCCGACAACTATTCTGCCTGCCCCCTGCGCATGCCAGAATCTGCAGGTTGCATAATTGGTATTGTTGGCCTGGGTGGAAATATGGATATTACAGTCCGGCCATTTATCTTTACATATTTCAAACATTCCCGGATCTGCGATAAGTATCCCGTCAGGTCTGTTCTCCATATCCCTGAGACGGGAAAAATACTCTCCTGCCTCATCAAGGTCTTTGTTGTGAGCAATTATATTGGCGGTAACATAGACCTTCACCCCTGCTTTGTGGGCCTTTGCAATGCTTTGTTCCATCTCTTCAAAGGAAAAATTCCTGGCCTTTGCTCTAAGAGAAAATGCCTCACCGCCCATATATACGGCATCAGCGCCGTAGCGGAGTGCGGCATCTAAAGTATCCGGCCCTCCCGCAGGAAGGAGAAGTTCTGGTTTTTTTATGCTTACTTTGCTCATATTCTGACCATATCTTTCCTGTGTTACCATTTTTTGCTGATCATCTTACATACGTCATCACTTTTTTATGCTGACCGTTACTCCGTCCGCCATGGGAAGTATCACGCTTTCCAGTCTTTCATCGGTGGAGATGGCGCTCAGATACTCTCTCATCCTCTCATAAATGGTCCTGTCTCTCCTGCGGACCGCCGTCCTGGGTTCTATGATGTCCCCGTCCTGGAGCACATTGTCGGATACGAGCATTCCTCCCGGTCTGAGCACTCTTATTATCTCAGGCAAAAGAACTATGTACTGTCCCTTGGCCGCATCTAAAAAGACAAAATCATACCCGGCACTTTCAAGATTTTTTATCTCCTCTGCAGCGTCTGCGGCAAGGAGTCTGATCTTTCCAAATTCATCATTGTTTTCAGGGGTTTTTGCATCAGGCGCTGCGTACTTGCGAAAATTCTCCCTGGCCTTTTCAAGTCTCGGCTCATAGTTTTCAATGGTGGTTATGCCGGCAGCCCTGTTATACTCATGCATAAGAAGTGCTGAAAAACCCACAGCCGTGCCTATCTCAAGGATTTTTTCAGGTTTTTCTTTCTTCATCAAAAATCTAAGGAGCATCTGCACCGACGGACGTACAATGGGTATATCATTTTGAAGAGCATCATTTTTTACATCCTCCAGATATCCTTCAAGAGGCTTTGATACAAGCTCTATGTATTTTTCCGTCCTTGCAGTTTTCATCTCAGTCATCATAAAGGGCGCCCGAAACGGACGCCCCCTTTTTCTCAAAAACCTTCCTGCGAGTTACCGGCTGCCGGACTGCCGGCATCCCCGCCCGTTTCCGGCTCCGTATTTCCTTCCATTTCATCCGGAATGTTCATATCCATGCTCTCACCGGCTTCGGAGCTTTCACTGTTTTCAAGCAAAACCTCCTGACCTTTTTCCTCCAGTTCCTTAGCCTGGGTCACAGATGCGATCTGTGCGAACATCTCTTCGGCTGTCTGTTCGGTACTGAATGTATAGGTCCCGCCCTTTACATCCTCCCTGTACTCCGATGCGTAATACTGAAGGGCAAATAATATGGCATCCCTTGACAGACCCTTGGATTCAAAAAGTTCTCCAAGTTCCTTAGCGTTAAAATCAACCGGGATCTCAACCTCCACTTCATGGCCGTACCCTTTCGGCGCAAGAGCATCTTCCGTAAAGACCCTGTACCCCAGGTCATAACACCTTGTTGCACCCTTTACCATAAAGTAGATCACTATGACCCAGATCAGCACCCTGAAAACCATATCAAGCACTGACAGGGATAATATCAATGTTTTCTTCTTGTTCATTGCCTTTTATTCGAAATCCAGAGATTCCGTGATACTGTAAGTAAGATTCTGCACCAGCCTGCAAAGCGCCAGCTCAGCATCAAAAAACGCATCCGCTGCAGGTTCTTCGGACCTGAAGGTCACCATTTCGCTCCGAAGCTTTTCATATTCCGCAAGATCTATCTCTTCAGACTTCTGTAAATTATAATTCCTCTTTCTGAAATCATCAACCCTGAGCTTAAGGGAAGGATCTTTTTTCACTTCCTCCAAAGTCCTGCGGTATTCATGGTATATATCAGTTCCTTTAAGAGCTGCGATAAAGGAATCGAGAGCTTCATCCATCCTGTCCATGTATGCTCCTTATACCTCTTCGATTATGGGAAGGATCATGGGCTTTCTCTTGAGATTCTTCCACACAAAATCACTTATTGCGTCCCTGACTGCGGTTTTGATGCCGTTCCAGTCCGAACCGTTATCCAGGCTTTTTTCGGCTGCATTTCTTGCAAGCTCGGTAGCTTCACCGATAAGGTCCTCGGATTCCTTGACATATACAAATCCCCTGGTCACTATATCGGGTCCCGCAACCAGTACGCCATCTGATGTAATGCTCATGCAGACTATGATGATGCCGTCAGCGGCAAGCCTCTGTCTGTCCCTGAGCACCACATTTCCGACATCTCCGACGCCGGAACCGTCAACAAGTATATCTCCCACGGGAACTGTTCCCGTAACCTCGGCACTGTCTTTTGTAAGTTCAAGCACATCTCCGCTGTTTAAGATCTTTATATGATCCTTGGCTATGCCCAGTTCCGCAGCAATGGCGGCATGTGCCTTCAGATGCTTATACTCTCCGTGAACCGGAACTGAAAACTTCGGCTGCACAAGTGAATATATGAGCTTGATCTCTTCCTGACACGCATGTCCGGAAACATGCACATCCTGGAATACAACATTTGCGCCCTTTTGAAGCAACTGGTTGATTATCCTCGTTACAGGTTTTTCGTTTCCGGGAATGGGATGTGATGAGAAAATGACCATATCACCGGCACCGATGGTGATCTTTTTATGGGTTCCGTCAGCCATCCTCGAAAGAGCCGCCATACTCTCTCCCTGGCTTCCGGTGGTGATAATGACCTGTTTGTCGGGAGCTATATCCTTCATGTCATCAAGACTTACAAGGGTATTCTCCGGGATCACGATCCTCTCAAGACGCTGGGCAGTGTCAATGATATTGACCATACTCCTGCCTTCCACGGCAACTTTTCTTCCTGCCCTGCAGGCGCTGTTGATTATCTGCTGGACTCTGTCTACATTGGAAGCAAAGGTCGCGACAAAGATCCTTGAATTCTTATTCTCCGAGAAAAGATTGTCGAAGATCGGTGCAAGGGTTTTTTCGGAAGGGGTAAATCCCGGTCTGTCCGCATTGGTGGAGTCACACAAAAGCGCAAGCACACCTTTTTTTCCTATCTCCGCAAACCTCTGAAGATCTATGGCATCACCATATACCGGAGTGTAATCAACCTTAAAATCACCGGTGTGCACAACGCACCCGACAGGTGAATATATGGCAAGTGCAGCCGCATCAACGATGCTGTGATTGGTACGTATGAATTCTATCCTGAAGGCACCCAGATTTATGGACTGTCCGAAGGTTATCACCTTGCGTCTTACAGTCTCCATGAGGCTGACGCCTGCTGCCGAATGCTCTTTGTCGTACTCTTCAAGCTTATGCTCTATAAGTCCCATGGTAAGATTCGTCGCATAAACCGGCGCACTGACCTGGGCCAGAACATAGGCGATAGAACCTATATGATCCTCATGTCCGTGGGTTATAACAAACCCCTTAAGCTTTTCGTAATTATCCCTGATATATGTAACATCCGGGATGACAAGGTCAATACCGTACATATCGTCCTGCGGAAAAGCAAGCCCGCAGTCCACGACGATAATACTGTCTTCATATTCGAAGGCAGTGATGTTCATTCCGATCTGTTCAAGGCCGCCAAGAGGTATTATCCTGAGCGGTGAAGCCGGAACATCATTGTTATTATTACTCAATTATCTTTCCTTTCATTTTCCAAGGAAAAAATATCAAACCGTCCTTATGAATCGTCTCTTTCCAGAGAAACATCATCAAGCAGATCCTCAAAGACAGGTGCCAAAGCGTCGAGCTCTTCGTCGTCAGATACGATAACATATCTGCTCTCCTCTTCGCTGTCATCCGACACATCCTTGAGAATAAGAGCCTCTCCGTCGCCTTCTTCAAAATCGGTGACCAGGATATAGTTGTATCCGCCGAGCCTGGTCTGTTCAAGCACGAAGAATTCAACGGGGTCCGCTCCGTCGGGTTTAAAGATTATTTTTTCCAGTTTTCTTTCTTCATTGTTTTCCATATTTTTCTCTATTCATGTAGCTGTCCAGAATAAGCTGTGCAGCTATCATATCAACATATTTTTTGTGTTCGCTTTTTGGAATGCCCCTCTCATCCATTATCTCATCGGCTTCCACTGTGGTGAGAGTCTCATCTTCCATTATCACTTCAAGTCCTGTCCTTCGCCTGAGCCCCTCGGCAAATTCCGATGTAAGCTGCGCCCTTTCACCGGCCTCCCCGGAAGGCATCAGGGGATTTCCGAGGATTATCATCCCAACATCCTTTTCCCTTATGATCTCCTCGATCCTGGCATAAGTTCTCCTGAGCTTGGAAGGATGCTCACGCCTTATTATCTCAAGAGGCTGCGCTGCAAGAAAAAGCGGGTCGCTGAGGGCAACACCTACCGTCTTCGACCCGAAATCCAGACCCATTAATCTTTTTCCGTTTGTCTCCATCCGTAAAACAATCCCCGGATCAGTTCCAGCCCTTACTTGCGATATACTCGGTAAGAAGCTCCTCTACAAGCTCATCACGCTCTACTTTCATGACCTGGCTTCTTGCACCATTATGGCTGGGGATATATGTAGGGTCACCGCTCATGATGTATCCGACGATCTGGTTGACGGGATTGTATCCCTTTTCCTGAAGAGCCGCATATACTTCTTCAAGAACGGAAGCCGCTCCCGAATCCTCCATGGGCACCTCGAAAAACTGAGTATGTGAATTGTCTCTGGCCATCAGATCACCTCCTGCAGCATATGCTTACAATCTATAAAATTTTACCTTAATATAAGGCAAAATTCAAGTGGTCCGATGCTCCGGTGGTTCAAAAATAGCGTGAATCATTTAATTTGAATTGCCAACATCAGGTATCGCTGTTAAAATAATATCCCGACAGTCTGCAAGTCCACGCTGTCATTCATTTAACGCGCACACGCCTTGCGGCTTCGGTTCTCGCACGTAACGGTACTAAACTCATACTCACTTTGTTCGTATTCGTTAAGTACCGACGGCTCGAAAGAGTGCGCTTATAAATAAATGACATCATGGCCTTGCGCTTGAAGCATTTTCAAGAAAGAAGCAGTACAACGACATGAACAAAAAACTATTTAACACATTTTTGATCAAATACGCGGAGATCGGCATCAAAGGCAACAACAGATATCTGTTTGAGGATGCTCTGGTTTCACATATAGCCGCCGCAATGAAGACTCTTCCCGGGCACTACACTGTCCGCAAGACTCCCGGAAGGATCTATCTTGAATGCGAGGATTCAAAGGACGGCGGAGTCTACGATTATGACAAGGTCGTTAACGCCCTTACCCATATTTTCGGAATAGTCCACATCTGTCCCGTTGTGGTGACAGAGGATGAAGGCCAGGAAAAGCTCCGGGAAAAAGTGGTGGATTACTGGGGAAGCATGTACGGAGACGAATATTCCTGCACCTTCAAAGTCTTCTGCCGAAGAGGCCGCAAAAACTATCCCCTTAACTCAATGGAAGTCGATGCAGACCTCGGAGAAGCATTGCTTGACGCATTTCCTTCTCTTAAAGTCGATGTCAGAACTCCCGATAAATTCGTAAATGTTGAGATAAGGGACCATATCTACATCTATACCGAGAACATCGACGGTCCCGGCGGAATGCCCGTGGGAACAGGCGGCAGGGGAATGCTGCTTTTGTCAGGGGGGATCGACTCTCCCGTGGCCGGCTATATGGTTTCAAAAAGAGGCGTATCCATCGATGCCGTATACTTTAATGCACCTCCCTACACATCGGAGAGGGCAAAGCAGAAGGTCATCGATCTTGCAAGGATCATATCCGCCTACACGGGTCCCATCAATCTGCACATCATCAATTTCACGGACATCCAGCTCGCCATCTACGAAAAATGTCCTCATGACGAGCTTACAATAATCATGCGTCGCTTCATGATGAGGATCGCAGAGCATCTTGCCTATGAAAACGGCTGTCACGGTCTCATAACCGGCGAAAGCCTGGGCCAGGTTGCTTCCCAGACCTTCTCATCCCTTGTATCCACCAATGAAGTATGTACTCTGCCGGTCCTTCGTCCCCTCATTGCTTTCGACAAGCAGGATATCGTCGAAATATCGGAAAAGATCGGCACTTATGAGACATCCATTCTTCCATACGAGGACTGCTGCACCATCTTTGTTGCAAAGCACCCGGTGACAAACCCCAGCGTTCATGTGATCAGAAAGCATGAAACAAACCTTGACGATGTCATAGAGGATCTTCTTGCAAAGGCATACGAGACGGACGAAGTGATCCATATAGGATAAAAAAAGACCGAAGGCTTAGATTCCTTCGGTCCTTTCTGATGTTAAACAACGAGATTTATTTATACCTGATAAGCCTTAAGAACCTCGAGCACATCCTCAGCTCCGCCCTCGGTATGGATGTTGAGGTCGATGGGCTTGGAAAGATCAAGGCTGAAGATACCCATGATGGACTTAGCATCGATTACGTATCTTCCTGATACAAGATCAAAATCATATTCAAACTTAGTGATGTCATTAACAAAGCTCTTTACCTTGTCAATTGAATTAAGAGAAATCTTTACTGTTTTCATTTGAGTTACCTCCTTATATTTCCCCGTTAACTTACGCTTTTTCTCGTTGTTACGGTGTAATAGTAAAATACCGTAAACCGATTGTCAAGGCAAACAGCCGATAAAACAAAACGAAATCTTGGGGTGAAAAACCTTGAAAACTATCGCATTCCACAATTTAGGATGTAAGGTCAACGCATATGAGACGGAAATAATGATACAAAACGCACAATTAGCAGGGTATGAAATTGTGCAATTTTCACAGATTTCCGACGTCTATGTTGTAAATACTTGCACCGTTACAAATATTGCCGACAGAAAAAGCAGGCAGATGCTCCATCGCGCCAAAAAGCTGAATCCCTCTGCTGTCGTAGTAGCCGTAGGATGCTATGTCCAGACGGGAGCAGAGTCTCTTATGAAGGATCCTCTTGTTGACATCTGCATAGGCAATAACCATAAAAGCAAGCTGATACCCATAATTGAAAGGTATATACGCGATAGAAGCGGAAAGCTCTCCGTTATAGACGATCTCGGCCTTCCGACATCATATGAGGATATGGCTCTTTCGCAGATGTCTGACAGAGTACGGACCTTCGTAAAGATACAGGACGGCTGCAACCAGTTCTGCTCATACTGTGCAATCCCCCTGGCAAGAGGAAGGGTCAGGAGCCGCCAAAGTTCAGAGATAATCTCCGAGATAAAAGATCTTGTAAAAAAAGGCTGTATGGAGATAGTCCTTACAGGTATCCACGTAGGATCCTACGGCATAGATCTTGACGAAAGCGGCAGTACATCAGGAGACTATGGCGGAAGGTCAAAACTCATCGATCTTGTGGAAGAAATATGTGCCATACCCGGTCTTAAAAGGCTTAGATTAAGTTCTGTGGAACCCCGCATCATAACTGATGATAATGCAAGGAGACTTGCCGCTCTTCCGCAGCTTTGCCCCCATTTCCATCTGTCTCTTCAAAGCGGATGCGACGAGACCTTAAAAAGAATGAACAGGCATTATACCACGGAGGAATACCTCAAAAGCGTCGGATACCTGAGAAAATATTTTGACGATCCCGCCATCACAACGGATGTCATCGCAGGTTTTCCCGGAGAGACCGACGAGGAATTCAATATGACCCTTGATTTTGTCCGCAAAGCGGGATTTGCGGATATGCATATCTTTAAGTTTTCTCCCAGAAAAAATACAAAAGCCGCCTCCATGGACGGCCAGGTTTTAGAAGAGATCAAAAATATACGCAGTGAAAAACTTATAGATACAGCCCTTGAGATGAACGCGTCATACAAAAAAAGACATATCGGGAGGGTTGAAGAAATCCTCATAGAAGAAGGATCCGTTATCCTGGGAAAAAAATATATGATAGGTCATACCCCGGATTATATCATGACAGCCGTGTCATGTGACCAGAACATTCATACAGATTCTTCAGACCATTCGACCGGTTCGGGCCATTCAGTCCTTTCTGACCGTTCAACCGATTCGGGCAACTCAGGTACTTCAACCTCTTCAAACATTTCCCTTCCGGGAAGCATCGTAAAATGCAGGTTGGATGGCATGCTCACCGATGAAGTGATGAGTGCTTCTTTTGTATGACAAGACAGTAAGATGATCTTATCTTCTTGTAAACCTGCGCAGTGCCGGTATCAGCTCGCCAAGCGCATTAAGAGTATTGTCCATATCTTCCTTTGTGGTAAACACGGACATGGACAAACGTATGGTGGATTCAAGGAGGTTCCTGTCAAGGCCGATAGCCGTCAGTGTTGCAGAGGGTGTTCTTTTATGCGTTGAACATGCACTTCCCGCAGATACATATATTCCCCTGTCTTCAAGAGCATGCAGCAGCACCTCCGCCCTTACATCCTTTACCGATAAGGAAATGATATGGGGCGCTGTTTCCCTTATGGCATCGGTCCCACCGGCAGTAAGTCCGTTCACGCTTACACCATCTATTTGGGATGATTTTTCGATAAAATACTTCTTAAGTTCGTATAGCCTTGTGACATCCTCGTCATATTTTTCATAAAGCATTTTTGCGGCAAGTGCCATTCCGGCAATTCCCGGTACATTCTCGGTGCCGGATCTTAAGCCCTTTTGCTGTCCCCCTCCGTAAACGGTGGGAACAAGTCTTACATCATCTCCAACATACAAAACTCCGCAGCCCTTGGGACCGTGGATCTTATGGGAACTGATGCTCATCAGATCTATTCCCGTCTTTGAAGGAAGGATCCTTGCCTTTCCGAAGCCCTGGACCGCATCAACATGAAAATAACAGTCCTTACACTTGTTTTTGATGATCTTTGCGGCTTCTTCAACAGGTTGAAGGGATCCTATCTCATTATTGGTATGCATTACGGAGACCAGGATCGTATCTTCAGTCAGGGCATTTTCAAGCTCTTCAAGGGATATCCTGCCGCTTTTGTCAGTTCCCAGATACGTGACTTCAAACCCCTCTTTTTCAAGATACTTCATCGTACCCGTAACCGCGGGATGCTCTATCGCAGTTGTTACGATCTTTTTTCCTCTTCTTTCAAAAGCTCTTGCGGCTCCTATAAGAGCCATATTATCCGATTCAGTTCCGCCGGAAGTATAATAGATATTTTTTTCGCTGCATCCCAGAATATTGGAAAAGATCCCTGATGCCTCGCGAAGGTATTTTTCCGCTTTAACGCCCATATGGTGCATGCTTGAAGGGTTTCCGTAATCAGAAGTCATCACCCTGCACATATAAGAAGCTGCTTCATCAAACACCCTTGTTGTTGCCGAATTATCAAGATATATCTCTTTCATTTATCCACCCTGTATCTTCAGCCTCTGCCGTCAAATTCATATACAAACCAACCAAGAACGGTCATTGCCGCAGTCTCTGTCCTGAGGATCCTTTTGCCCAGAGTTATCGGTACAAAGCCGGAACCCGAGGCCTGCTCTACTTCAGATCTGTCAAACCCTCCTTCAGGGCCTATAAAAATAGCGACAGAGCTGTCAGGTTTAATGCTTCGGATGATCTCTCTCGTGCGGTCCATCCCCTCCGATAATTCGTAGGGCATAAGCTTTATGTCTGTATTTTCAGCATCCCGGAGCATCTCATCAAGATCCATCACGGGGCCTATCTGAGGAATTATCCCGCGCTGACTCTGTTCGGAAGCCCCCTTTGCAATAAGCTGCCATCTTTCATATTTTGAAGCTGCTTTTTTATCGTCGAGCTTTACTATGCATCTGCTTGTCCTGACAGGTACGATCCTGACTGCTCCCAGTTCAGTGCATTTTTGTATTACGGTTTCCATTTTGTCCCCTTTAGGGAGCGCCTGATATACCGTTATCCTCACCGGAAGTTCGGTATCGTCCTCTTTCACAAATCTGATCTCACAGATCACTTCGGAATCTGTAAGCGAGATGATCCCACATCTGTATTCCTTCTTAACACCCTCACATCTGACACTTATTTCCTCTCCGGGTTTCATCCTGAGTACATTTTTGATGTGATTGTGATCGTCTCCCGTGATGATGACGCTGTTATCTGCTGTATTAATTTGGGATGCTTCTACAAAAATCTGTGTCATTTTATTCCAACAACAGAGCTCCACTCGCCCTGTCTGTTTATCGCCTTTACTTTTAATCCGCACTTTTTCATGGCATCCTTAACAAGATCTTCCTTCTCACTCAGGATACCGCTTGTGATATACACGCCGCCCTCCTTCAGCATTTCACATGCCGTGGGAGTAATGCCGACCAACACCTCTGCAAGAATATTTGCGACAACAATGTCATAACTTCCCACTCCGGCCTTTTCCTTAAGTGACTCATCCGTCACAATATTTCCTATTTCCATTTCAAATGCTTTTGGGTCGATACCGTTGTTTTTTATGTTTTCTTCAACGGCAGGAAGCGCACAGGGATCAAGATCCGTTCCGAATGCCCTGCCTGCCCCGAACATTAAAGCCAGTATTGCAAGGATGCCGCTTCCCGTTCCTATATCAAGGATCCTTGCATCCTTTTTCATGAACTTCCTGATATTTCTGATGCAGAGCTGTGTGGTATCATGCATCCCGGTTCCGAAGGCCGTTCCCGGGTCTATATGAAGTATGTATCTGTGGTCATCCCCTTCTGGGATCTCTTCCCATGTAGGAATGACAAGGATGTCATCTACCTCGAAAGATTTAAAAAAATTCTTCCAGTTATTGAGCCAGTCGATATCTTCAGTTTCCGTTACTTCAACTGTGCCGTCCCCGATATCCATATATGAACGGATGTCTTCAAGAACTTCATTTACGGCTGAAAGAACCTCATCCCTTGTCTTTTTTTCTATATTCCCGGTTGTATTTGCGGCACCTATGGTCATGGTCCCCTCGGCAGGTTCTCCGCCCACTATCAGCATCCCCTCATCATCGCATTCCACAAAGAAATTCAGATATGCGGTTCCGTCATCAGGACCCGTTTCCGGAAGAATGTCCACAAACATCTGCTCCTTATCAAGCGGAGAAAGAGGCACATTATCTTCGATCTGTGCCCCTTCAAGTCCTATGTCATAAAGATCCGATATTATGATATCTTCAGCTTCCGTATTTGTTTTTATCCTGAATCTTACCCACTTCATGTTACCTTCCCCGCATACAATCCATATAATCCTGCTGCCTTACAGCCTTGATCGATCACCCTTCAGATCAGACGCATTTTCGCATCTTTCACGAGTTGCATCCGTCACGGAAGCTCACTTTGCTTTCAGGCTCCACGGACGAAACTATAAATGCATTTGATCCGATGACTGCATCATGTCCGATGACGGTATCACCGCCAAGTATTGAAGCACCGGCATAAATGGTGACCCTGTCCTCTATGGTGGGATGCCTCTTTTTGCCCCTGAGGCTCTGTCCGCCCCTTGTTGAAAGGGCTCCTATGGTAACACCCTGATAGATCTTTACATAATCACCGATAACGGTTGTTTCACCCACGACGATACCCGTTCCGTGATCAATGAAAAAATATTTTCCGATCTGAGCTCCGGGATGGATGTCGATGCCGGTCCTTGAATGCGCATATTCCGTCATCATTCTGGGAATGATGGGAACCCCCAGAAGAAACAGTTCGTGAGCGATCCTTGAGGTGACTATTGCCCTCAGGCCCGGATAGCACAATATGATCTCGCTATGGTTATATGCAGCAGGATCCCCGTCAAAAAATGCCTGTACATCCGTCTCAATGAGTTCACGGATCTTCGGTATCTTCATCATGAATTCCGAGGTGATCTTATCAGATGCCTCAGCGCGCTCTTCAAAAGACGCGTTCTCAAATTCCGGCTTCTGGATCAGTGATATTATGATCTGCTTCTTCAGATTATAGAAAATATCCTCTGTAAGAACCGTGATCCTGGAGCTTAGATTATAGAATTTATAATTTTTCTCCCTGTAATATCCGGGAAAAACCAGCTTGATGAGCTTATCAAGGATCTCAGTCACCTTATCCCTGTCGGGCTGATCCGTAATATCTGTTTTGTTTATTATACGGTCAGATGAGTAATCTGCCAGGATCGTACCAACGATCTCATTCAGTTCCGAATTTTGCTTGCTGTCCATAAAGGCCTCCATAAATGTATACGCACAACGCCAAATCCCTTTGGCATCAACTATACCATTATATATTTAAAGATGAGCGTTTACAACTTTTCGGGGCTTTACAAACATCCAAAACACTAATAAATTAATACATATGAAAACTCTGATGACAGAAGATGAATTATATATGCGGGAAGCCTTAAAACTCGCAAGAAAAGCTTTTGATGCCGGAGAAGTTCCCATAGGATGCGTGATCGTCAGGGAAGGAAAGATCATAGGCAAAGGTTATAACCGCAGAAACACGGATCACTCAGCCCTTTCCCACGCCGAGATGACTGCCATAAAAAAAGCAAGTTCCCGCTTAAAAGACTGGCGGCTCGAAGACTGTACTCTCTACGTTACACTTGAACCCTGCCAGATGTGCGCAGGCGCATGTGTCCAGGCGAGGGTAAAAAAAGTTGTCATAGGCTGCTTGTCGCCCAAATCAGGAAGTGCGGGTACTGTCGCGGATATCCTCTGCAATCCTGATTTTACACATAACTGCGAGGTTGCATACGGCGTTCTTTCCGATGAATGCAGCAGTATTCTCAAAAATTTTTTCATCCGCATGAGAGCCGAAAAAAAAGCTCTGGACTATGCTTATAAATAATCTCACGATAAAGCCACTATTTCGAAATCAAACTTACCCATAACAGGTTTAGGATCATCATGGAAACTGTAAGATCTTCACTAATCTCATATCCCCACGGCTTCTCCACAAGAAACGGCGGCGTAAGCGAAGGGATATTCAGCTCTCTCAATCTTGGAATGAACCGCGGAGACGATCCCGAAAATGTAAAGGAAAATTACAGAAGGTTTTTAAGCTCCTGCAAAATAAAAACAGACAGATTTGTCTGCGGTGAGCAGGTTCACGGAAATACTGTCCTTATCGTAAATTCAAAAGACGCCCGTATGCCCTATGGCTATCAAACCCTTTTTAACGCAGACGGCTATGTCACATCGGATAAAGAAGTTCCTTTGGTAATATTTACCGCCGACTGCATCCCCCTTCTTATGGCTGACGAAAAAGCCGGCGTCATTGCAGCCGTTCACAGCGGATGGAGGGGCACTGTCCTTGATATTGAAAAAAATGCCATTGAAAAAATGACCCTGCTTGGCGCATCTGCGGAAAACATAAAGGCATGCATAGGACCTGCCATAGGTAAATGCTGCTTTGAAGTGGGTAATGATGTGATAGAAGAAGTGGAGGCACTTCTTAAAAACAGCGCCTCTACATTTTATAAAAAGAAAGAAAACGGTAAATACATGCTGGATCTAAAAGGTGTTCTCAAAAAATGCCTTATCGGAAACGGTATCACCGAGGATCATATCGAGATCATAAAAGACTGCACAATGTGCATGCCTCAAAAATATTGGTCACACCGCTTTACAGGCGGCGAAAGAGGGAGCCAGGCAGCCGTGATAGAAATACCCGGCACCCCCCGGTCCCTTCCGCCTCTTTTTGCAGGGTAAATCCCAGCTTTAAAAGAAGACTTATCGACGGGCGATTATCCTTATCCGAAAAGCTCATCACTTCGGTCATTCCTTCCGCTTTCGCCCACTTTAATATGGCACTGCAAACCTCATAGGCAAATCCATTCCCCTGCCACTTTTTTCCGATAACAAAGCCCAGTTCGGGAATATCGGATCCGGCTCTTTCATCGAGACCCGCTCTTCCTATTATCTCTCCGCTCTCCTTTAATACAACAGTCCATATCCCGTGCCCGTATATCTCATAGATAAGGTCACGGTAATTATCCGTATATTTTTCTTCCTCGGATCTTTCCATAAGAGGCTCGATATGATCCGTCATTCCCTCCCATGAATAGATCTCATAAAAGCTGTCAAGGTCATCCTTGCAGGTCTCCCTCACAAGGCATCTGTCAGTCTCCAGGATCACCCAGGGGATCTTATTCAGTCTTCTGTAGACTTTTTCCAGATAATCCATGCCGTAATCCCCGGGATCAAAAGCCCCCTCACCTTCAAGAATGTATTTTACTCCTTCGGGATAATCACCCTGCGTCCTTGTGGTATCGCGGTATACCGCAAATGATCCATTACATTTTTTCACCGTGTTCCGGTAAACTTCCTCATCAACAACATAAAGAGTTCCGGCATAAAAACTATCTGGCACTTCGTCTTTTACGTATTCAATAACGTTCAGGAAATTTTCTTTATATTTCATTTATCTTTCAAATCCTAAAGTATCAGGCATCCGCTCCGAAAGCCCTGAGCATGAGAGTTTTGCCTTCAGTATCAAGCCATTTTTTGCTTTCCTTATAGTCGGGGATATAGGAAGAAACAAGCTCCCAGAATCTTTTTGAATGATTCATCTCTATCCTGTGACATAGCTCATGAACGATCACATAGTCCTGTACCTTACCCGGCGCAAGAAAAAGGAGGCAGTTAAAATTCAGATTGCCTTCCGAAGTGCAGCTTCCCCATCTTGTCTTCTGTGTCCTTATGCTTATCCTTCCTACGTTTATATTCATGATACGGGCATATTCCCTGACTCTTGGAACAAATTCTTTTTTCATTTTTCCCGCCAGTTCCCGGATCTGCCTTTCATCTATCGGCTCAAGATTAACGGAGGTTCCGTCCTCATTTATGAGCCTGTCGAAGACCTCCTGCCTTTTTTCCCCGATCCATTCCATCTTTTGGAACAAAAAGTCCTCGATCTCCCGGACAGGAGTATATAAGGGAGCCTTTACCACAACTTCTCCTCCGGAAGTCACCTCAATGCAGATGGTTCTCCGTCTGCTTCTTATCAGTCTGTATTCAATACGGTATTTAAGATTCATCAAAACCCCCGGTTGCATTAAAACCGCATCATAACCTATAATCATTTTATCATCACTTAAAAGGAGAAGAAAATGTCAGAAAACAAAAATCCCATAGTTACATTTACAATGGAAGACGGCTCTGTGATCAAAGCAGAACTTTATCCCGATATCGCGCCCCAATCCGTATATAATTTCATAAGTCTTGTATCCAAGGGCTTCTACAACGGACTCATCTTCCACAGAGTCATCTCCGGCTTCATGATCCAGGGCGGAGATCCCGAAGGCAGCGGAATGGGCGGTCCCGGATACAGCATAAGAGGCGAATTTACAAGTAACGGTTTTAAAAATGATCTTAAACATACGGCCGGCGTTCTCTCAATGGCGCGTTCCATGTTCCCGGATTCCGCAGGAAGCCAGTTCTTCCTCATGCATAAGGACTCACCCCACCTTGACGGTGACTATGCCGCCTTCGGAAAAGTCATC
>ODAI012776199.1_pt1 | contig 27151 bp, 29 predicted proteins | sample 1539321 | NCBI WGS metagenome assembly ODAI01 (sample SAMN02144231, study PRJEB22623) | gut metagenome | biome: sheep rumen | host: Ovis aries | place: New Zealand
CGGTCTCCGTCTTGCAACTGTTCGTGCATTCAAGAAGTTCTTCTCCATCAATGGATTGAACGATGAAGCAGCCAATAAGCTTGCTGACGTTGCCGCTGAAGTCGTTATGGCAAACAAGGGCAAGACGAGTGTTGTTATTGGCAGTGCTGCACCTGCCAAGCAGGTAGTTGCCGCTGATGCTGCTCCTGCTAAGGCAACGAAGCGTGGTCGTCCGGCCAAGGCTTCTAGCGCGAAGTCTTCCGTTGCTCCCAGGAAGCGTGGCCGTCCCCGCAAGAGTGATGCTCCCGTGCAGGAAAAGCGTCGCCGTGGTCGTCCCCGCAAGATGCCGTCCTAAGGAGGATGTTACATGAAGAAGGAATTCAGTGGATACCTGAGTGCTTTCACTCCTGCGACAAAGGACAATGTCCCGTTTGTCAAGTTTTCCATAAAGACCAGTGAGAGTGGTGCTGGAAAGCATCTTCTCGACGGAACTCAGGAAATTGACAATGCGTTTGCAAGCGTGAAGGATTTCGTAACGAACAAGGGTTATGGAAACACAAAGTGTGACCTTGATGACCCTCTTCGTGTCAAGGTAACCTTTGCCTCGTTCTCCTATGATGCGTTCCTCATGTCAATCGCTGTAAAGAAGAAGGTTGACAAGGAACTCGGCGATGTGGCTGAGTATACGTTCAATTTCGAAAAGGACCCGTGCAACGATGACACCCAGTTCTGGTCTTCCCATCTCAAAGTCAAGGAAACTGACGATGGTGATGAAACCCATGAAGATGAAGACGAAGTGTCTCCCGTTGATGCCGAAATCATGGCACAGACTGACAGTCTGCTTGGTCTCGACGGTTCTCCTAAGAAGAAGAAAAAGAAGGCGTCTGGTTTCATCAAGTATGCCGTTACGGTTGAAACGATGTCCGAAGCTGACGCTGGCACCGAAGATGTTCCGTCTGAGGATGTCGAATGATGAAGTATACGCCAGAGACTGACAAGATTTTGGCCTGGGTTTTTATCCTGGTCATAGTCGTTGGTTGCCTGCTGTACTTTTTCTAAAGTGTTGGGACGGCCCTACCATTACTTCAAAAATGGGTCTTTCAATGCTTCGGCGTTGACGTTCCGTCTACGAAATAAGGACGGGTAGCATCGACCAAGGCTACGGGATAAAACCCGAAGAAGGTGAAGTGTCATGGTTAGTCCGATGGACCTTCGGGAAAGTCGGATTTTTTGTTGGAGTGGAGAAAGGCTGTCCTTCGGGACAGCCTTTTTCTACATGTGTGCGCCTTTGTCGAAAAGGCCGCAAACGTTTTCCTCTGTCAGGACAATCCAGTTTACACCTCGGTTGGCACACCAGTTTCGTGCTGCTGCCCATTTCGCCTGGTTTACCATCACTTCCTCGCATTGCATGTAGTAACGAGCCATCTTCTTTTGGTGGGCCCTAACCTTCTTTGCGTTTGCACTCTCGGTCAATGCTTTCGGGGGCTTTGGCATGATTGCGAATTTCTCTGGCTTGATTTCAATTAGGAACTTGTTTACCTTGCTGTCGGTAGCCGACTTGCATTCGCAGTAGATGTCGGGGAAATACTTGCTCATCTTGTGCAGCTTCGGTGACATGTAATAGATTTCAAAATCTGGTTCGTATCCCCATTTGAGGACATAGTTGTTATTGTCCATTGCTTGAAAAATTCTTTCTTCCCACGACGACTTGCATATCGGAGCAGGTAGATTTTCCATGTACTTCTCTGGATGTACCAACTTGTAACGAGCGTGTTTCGTATTTGTTCCGTAAATCATGTTTCCCCCTATGCAGCATCTTCCTTTAGTATGTCTTTGATTACCTGGTCGTTGTAGTCATCAACGAGTTCGTATGTTACCTCGATGTCTTCGGGATATACCTCAATTGCTGGTCGTCCAGACTGGTTTGACGGGAATGGGGTAAAAGGCTTACTCATGTTAACTGGGTATACTTTTTTGCTGCAATTGTCCAGCACTCTTGTCAGTTCATTGACAGTATCTTCGCTAATTTCGTAATCGGCGAGCATCCGTAGGAGTTGATAGAATTTCTCTGTGAAGTACGGGCTAACCGTTTTGTCAATCAGGTTGTGTGAGATTGATATACACTTTTTTTGTTCTTGTTTCGATATTGGTTTCTCGCCTACGTTTACCGAATTTTCACTGTCTGGTGCTGTCCTGAACTGGATTGCTTCCTCGACCTTACTCTTTGGGGTGTTAGCGGCGGTTGACCTCTTGTGGTCTCTGCACACCTTAGTTATGACAGATGCTTCAAGCTGCGAGAGAAGCGAGTCGAATTGTGTCTTCGGGTTGTCACGGTAAATCTCACGGAATTCGTAGTTGGAGAATGACTTGTAGCCGAGCTTTGCTGCAATACACAGGTCGTAAAGGTCGGCTTCAAACGCACCCTGCCAGAACACATCGTTAAGACGGAGGTTTGCGTTTATCTCCTTAATCTTTGCTTCAATATCCTTCATCAGGCCAGGGCACAAGTGGCTGAAACAGACAGTCCAGCTCTTGAATGTGTTAATCATGTCGATAATCGACATTCCGTAGAACTCCCTGTTGTTCTTGTATTCCAGCGTGTATATGAAGAAGCACTCGAAGTTTCCAACCATCTTGATGAAACCAGTGACATCAAACTTCTGCGTTAATAGGTCTGCATAAGCCTTGATTAGGGCCCTGAGGGGCTTCATGAGCATTTCGAAGGTCATCTCGATTGCTTCCTTGATGCTCAGGTACAACTTCAAAAGGAAGTCGTACAGAAGGTCATTTAGAGACCCTGCTATACCACCGCCAATTCCTGTGCCTATGCCAAGTGACAGAGGGAACTTGTTCTTTAGACATTCTATAACCATTTCTGGGTTTCTGGTTATGTCGTTACCCTCATCATCTTTCTTGCAGTCTGTGACACATGCGATTGCACGGCAGAAACAAGGGCAGTCAATCATGATTTGGAGCAGTTCGTCCCATTTGAAGTCAAGGGTCACAGTTGCACCGATACCGACCTCCAGTTTGGCCGACATCTTGATATCGGACAGCAAATCGGTGATGCACTTGAATACGGCTGCGTTGAACCTCAATAGGGCAGCTTCCAGTCGTAGACGGGCCGCATCAATTTTGGCAAAAAGTACGAATGCCGCCTTCGTTGCAATGTCGATTGTAGCCTGAATCCATGCAATCCATGTGCCTATTGTCTGGCAAAGACTTTTGCTTAATGTCAGGACTCCTTCAACGCCGACAGGAAAGTTGAAACTATTGTACTGCTTGAAACCCCAATTCAGGTTGGACATCATGCCAACGGCGGCATAGGCGTTTATGCCCATAGTGTCCCTGCACCAATCAAATACGACTTTTGTGCAGTTTGTTGCTTCCAGCTTGTTGCTGACATTGTTTATAGAATTAGCCGTTTTCTCGACAGCTTCGGTAAAGCTGCTCAATATGCTGGAATCCGACTTTGTAACCGAAGTTTCCTGCTTAGGCGAAATTACTTCTGTGATGCACTTTGCCATTTGATTCTATGCCGCATGTTTCGATAATAGTTTATATCTGGTCAAAAATCGTGGTAGCATTATAAACTATCATTGAATCGATAGGTACGTTATGGCCTCTACAAATCAAACTAAGACTACTCAAACGGCTAATCAGACCAAAAATACAGCGTCGGCTAATGACGGTGTTCAGTCGATTGCCGATGCACTCGCTGCATTGCCGAAAGAGACAGAGCAGACGATGAAGGAGTTTTTAGACCAACAGTTGGCCAATGCTAAGAATGTAAACGATGACTTGGTCGAGCAGTTCGGGAGTGCTATTGACAACAGCGAATTTGCTGCATCCATGAATGAAGTCAAGGAAGCTTTCCGTAAAGACGCTAGCCAAAGAGCTCAAGCGGAGGAAAATGCTAAACAGCAGGAGTACTTGACAAGCATACAAAATGACCTTGAACGCATTCTGGAAAACCAAGGTGAAGCACTTCGGGCTGATGTAACCCGTGATGATGCTGTTAATGACACCAGTCTAAACGAAGTTGAACATAAAGACGACGAAAAGGTAGACGAAGATACCGATGTTGTGAAGGAAGATGTCAAGCCTGCCGAGGTGAAGGTCGATGTTCAGTTGCCTCAAACGGAACCAGATGATATTGATGATGATAACAAATCTGTTCCAAGTAACGAGGAAAACTTACTGAGTGAGATGGTTTCCGCTCAGAATGACCAGAATTCCCTGTTGACAGATATCGCTGCTAAGATGTCCGATGTCGATACGGTAAACGATACGGATACTGATGAAAAAACGGCTGATACTCCGAGCAAGGAAGAAACCTTGCTTGGCGACATTGTTTCCGCACAGACTGAGCAGAATTCCTTGTTGAACGATATCGGTGAGACGCTGGCGGATGTTTCTACTGGAGAGGATGATGTTTCTGATGAAAAAACGGATGATACTCCGAGCAAGGAAGAAACAGTAGATGTTCCAGAAACTGATGAAGCAGAAAATGATGTTCATAATGATAACGACCCAAATGTTGCCGAAGTAAATGATAGTTTGGGTAAAATCAACGACAGTCTGGACGATATTTTGGACCAGTTTGGTGAATCCGTAGCTAATACCGATGTTAATGAACCTGTTCCAGTTAATGTTCATGTTGATGTAGACACTAAGCAACCAGAGACTGAAAAAGACATAGATGAAAAGGAAGATAAAACGCAATCAGTTGAATTGGCGGAAAGTAGCTTGGATAGCCTACGAGAACTTGCCGATACCGTAAAAGAGAACGAATCTGATTTTCTTGAAAAACTGAATAACAATGCGGTTACATCGAATGAAGAGAATGAACCGCCACAGAAAAATTCTATAACTGAATTAGCGAACGATATCTCTGGTGCGTCAGATGCGATGAACAATCAGGATGACACTCCATTGAAATCACGAGAAGATGAAAAGGTTTCTGCTACGGAAAACGAACACATTGACCGTGATGCAGATAAGAGTCTGCAATATGATGAGGATGTCAATCAGTTTGCTGACACGGAAGAGCGTGCTCCAGTTTTGGATACTCGAATGGATATGGCGGCAAGAGCTGAAAGAGATGTTACACCTGTATTGAATGATGTGCAGATGTTTAGCAGGATGTCATTAACGACGGAAGAAATTCATGTATTGGCATCTGAAATAGGAAAAGCCGTTGCGGAAAACATGATTGACCGTGAAGGCGACAAAGAACGTGATGCTGCTTATATTGATGAAGTAGAACGAATTGTTAGGGGTTAGCGTATGGCAGACAACGAGAAAGGCGTATTCGGTAAAAGACACCGTTATAGCATCAAGGAAAGTTACAAGCAGGATGCTAAGGGAATAATTCACAACTCTCTCGCAGAGTTGAATCCTAATGTTGTCAGGATTGAACCACTTGGCCCGGCCGCCCGTCAAGCATTTCTAGGCCCAGTTCATGCGGCAGCAGATGCATTGAAATTGCGTATGGCATATGCGATGAACCCAGATGCATTCAAACCGTTCTATGGTATCTTGACACCTGGCGACCTGAGACGAATACGTATCAGTTTTCAGAGCAGCTGGTTACCAGAAAATAGTAAAAGTTCGTTCAAGCGTGCAGTTGAAATTCTGAAATCACCTGCGGTTACAATGCCGTTGGGTGCAAGTGCAGGAGAAGCTATAGGAGAAGCCGCAGGTGGATATGACGCCACAGGATTTGGTATCGGTACAGCAGTAGGTGCAATTACGTCTTTCCTTATGGATAAAAAATCCGATGATGCAAGCAAAGGTACATCTCTCGTTGACTCATTGTCTTCCGTAATTGGAGGTGTAGGTAAGAAACTTGGTTCTACAACGGAAGTGTATGGAATGGACTCGTCATCTACTGGTGCATCTACATTGAAAACCTTTTCTGGGTCGAAAATGGAATTCCCCGTAGATTTGACATTCACTTGGTATATGCCTGAGCAGGAGGACTTGTTCCGTCTGTCTATTCACAGGCTTTTGCAACTTGCTTATGTAAGGAAGGCGTACACTGATAAGAAGGATTTTTTCGATAACTTGAAGGCGGCTACCAATTCTGGTATGCAGCAGTCTTTTATCAACGCAAAGAACTTAAAGGATTCGTTGAAAGGTGTTGCTGAGTCATGGATAAGTGTTGGTGATACCGTAGTTAATGTTGCTGAAGCAAACGCTGGTGAAATGCCTGGTATTAGAGACTTGATGGAAGGAGAAAATGGAGAACTTAATAATGGTGTTGTCGATGCTGCTGGAAGTGGTGTACAAGTCGGTAACGCTATTGCAAAAACCATCAGGGACATGGCTGAGGCTCTTGGTGTAAAAATTGACCAGAATGCACAGGAAATGAGCGAGAATGGACAATTTGCTGATGCCAACAAGCAAAACCTTGTTGATGGAATGAATGAAATTATATCCAAAGTATTAGATGCTTATATTCAGGGAAGCACGTTCATGGGAGCTAATTTCGTCCTTGTTCCAAACCCAGTACGAGTTACGATAGGAAACGTTTTGGATATTGAACCTATGGTTATCCAAAATGTTACCATTACTCCGTCAGAGGAGATGTTTATAAATAGCCTAGGTGCAAGCATTCCTGTAACAATGAAGGTTAATGTCAGATTGACACAATGGATGACCCCTGGTCCGAACCATGACTTTATACACCTTATTGGTGATAATCTGTTCTATCCTATTCCAACGAAGAAGTCCGATAAGGACAAGTAACGGAGGGTCGTATGGCTGATGAGAATAATTACCCGAGATTTAGGAATGACGAACTTTCCATGCTTACCTTGGATAATGTTCAAGGTTATGAACAGGGTAGGCCTGACGTGATAGCTAGACGCACTATGGGAAGCAGCAGAATGTGTAAGGTATTCTGTGCAGCCAACCATATACGCAATCCCTTGCCTTGCCGTGATGCTGTTCGTATATTTGAAGAAAGCGTATACAATGAACTGTATATGAAAGGCTATCGAGGAGAGCAGTTGGAGACAGAGTATAAGAAGATGCTTGACGAACTTGAAGTAACCCCAGAATATTGGCTACATTACAACAACCTGTTTAACGGTGTCGTCAGTGAGGTTACTGTCGGTAAAGCGGTCGTTATACCACAACTAAACGATTCTTTGACGTGGTTGAAGAAATACGATACAAACATTCGATAGGCAGGCGTTATGCTTAACATAGACAACATAGACAATGCAGAAGTAGAACTATATCTCATGGGAAGGGTGTACTCAAGTTCCCTAGTTACTAAGTTCGTACTTAATATACCATTGAACGGGGTTCCTTACGGTATTGCCACTGTAATGAACGTTGATGATTCGAATGCAATTATTCATTCTGGCGAATACGGTATCATGAAATTCAACAATACTGGTAGTCAGGCAATGGATAAGACACCGTTGGCATTTGTTGTAATGGAAACATCTCCAATCCAAGTTATACAGGGAACTAACAACAGTATCCAGAACATTTCTTTCCGTCTAGGTGCGTTCGAGACTATGGACACACGTACATTCCAGAAATATGGCACGTCAACGGAAACGATGCAACAGGTATTTAAACATCGTCAGATTGATGAACCTGTAATCGTCATCCCACCGAAGACTACGGGTGACATGATGAACTGGATTGTTGTCAAGTCTGACATGGAGAAGACGCTTAACCATATTGTAGAGCATTCCTTCCTTGAAGGCGACTATGTGTATTACACATTCTCGACAGAGAAGTGCAACTACCTTGTATCCAGCATCAACCGTTCTAAGGAATACTACAAGCACCAGCTTTTAATGTACTATGTGAACGCAAAGCGAGGCGGCAATGCGTCGATGTTCGAGGATTCCGACTCTGGTTATGTTACATGGTTCTACACCACAGATAACTGTTGGAGCGATGCAGGAAAGAACAAGAAAGACCTCTTCCCGCATATAACGTATATGACCCTTACTGACAACAAACCTGATGTTGGTTTATGCGATAACCCCTGTTTCAGCAAGCTGCTGAAAGGTGCTGGTTATACAAATCAGGACGAAATCGACAATTCGTTTGGTCCTTCGGGTTATAGTTTTGGAGATGCGTATACAATTCGTGACTGCACGGTAAACACCCACAACATGTACCAGGTGTCTCCGTTTATCCGTCGTCGCTATATGGCCAGTATGGGAAAAAAGATGAATGTAACCTTGACCAACCTGATGGGGCCTGATGTTGGTACGTCGGTATATGTATATGCTAAATCAAAGGAGCTGAGGGACGATTTTTCCGCACCTGACCCGATATACTGTGATGAATATGTCGTTCTTGGAAAGCAGATAATTAAAAACGATGGTATGGGAAGTGTCCCAAGCACGTCGGAAGATAATCTAATCACCATTGTTACGCTTGGTTCACCAAACCTTCTTTATGGCCATCCTAAGGAAGTTCAGGATGAAATGGCCAAAATCAAGTTCCCTGACTATAATGAAGCTGCTAAGAAAGTATAAAAATGTATTTTATACATTGTAAAGTAGCTATATGTACTTATGGGTAAACTTTGCTGTGATGGAAAATTCGATGTCGGCCTGTATAAGCCGTTGTCCCAACGTCTGGTAGACTTCGGAAACGAGTGCTTTGCGAACTTCGTAGACCGAAATACGCTGATGTGGATGTTTATCTTCTATGATGGGGATAACGATTGTCCGAAATGCAGGTCTTCATTGGCAGAAATTCACGATTGGTTCTACAAGAAGGGGTTGCTCGACAGTTCGAACTACATGGTCAAGATAGTGGTCGAACCTGAGCCAGAAAAATGCAAGATATACAATTCGCTTGGCTTCACTCTGAAACCTATGCACATATTCTGTGAACCTGACGGTAAGATTTTCGACATCTTCACTGGCCTTCCCGACAGCAGCTGGCTTGACAAGCACATTTACCCGTACATACAGAAGAACATAGGCATGAAGAAGGTCTTGTCTACGATGAAGGAGCAATGATGACGGACATTAAGGAACATAGCATAAAAAGGATAGTGGTCGGTTATACGCTGGACTCCGTTATCGAAGCCCATAACCAGGCACAGAACGTAGAAAACGAAGTGGTGTTCTATAACACAGGAACCCTTGGTGAACCCCTCGACAAGTACAATGACTTCATCTCGTATGACGATGCCAAGAGACTTAGTGTCATCCTCCCTGACATTGAATTTGATGAATTCCACGGCTGCGACTATCTGTATATCCCGTACGAAAAACTGAAGTTCAAGAATAGCCACAACGGGTTGATACCGCTACCGTTTAACAAGCTCAGTTTCGATGATATGGATGAGTGGAAGGCAGTACGTGACGGCTACTTAGATGAACATGTGCAGGCAATCTTCAAGGACATGTCTAACTCACCTACTAGACTTATAACCATGTTCAAGCAGTATCTGCCGAAATGGTTTGTTGACAGCATTATCCGTAACGTCAGCAATACACGGTGGGCAGACATCCCGACAAGCAACGTTACTCTCAATGGCTACCTCTACGAGTTCAACCTAAACCATATAGACTCGGAAGACATCAACCTGTGGTACAAGCCTAGGATTAGCTACAACGAGATATGTAAGCGTATATTGAAGAAGGACAACATCCCAGTCTATCCAGCAACCAAGGAAGACTGTACCCGTTTCCTCACTGACCGTTCTATCGAGTATGTCACCTTCATGGATAACCGAGTTGACCATTATCTTGGCTATCGCAGCGGTATTTTCGACCGTTGTGCAATGTCGGCTGTTCGCTGCGAACTACCGTCAGTATTCGCAAATGATTTCGACAACGGTATTATCCGTACGCCGACAATGGCTCATTGGGGAATATGCAAGTATGGAAAGGACGTGCGTAAACTGTACTCAAAGAAGTTGAATTCCATCATAGACGTACCAACGTCCGACATTCCTATGACAAAGAACAACCTCAGAATATACGATGCATACTCCAAGCTTCTTCCTCTATTCGGAAATTTCAAAACATTGAATTTACAGCAGAAAATAACTACGCTTATAAAGTAGCGTTATTGCTTTGCATTTTGTGGGGCTGGATTGAAGCCCCTATTTTGTTTCATTCTCTTGTTGAAATCAGCTTCATCCTGTGGGCTTAGGGATTCATAGCTGTTGCGAGTGTTAAGCATTGTCTTCTTCGTTCTTTCCCAGAACCTTAGGTTGTAGTCCAGTGTAGTTTCACTAGAGCCTACCGTTGCTTGTGATACAGTAGTGTTATCATGTAATCCACGGTCGCTCTTTTTGAATGTTCCATTTAGTGCGTTTGGAACAGCGAATTGAACAGTGAATGTTGCTAGGTCCATTTTGCTGTTGTCTGGGTCTATCGTAGGAGCTGACTTGAGAACGACAGAATTATATTCAGACATCTGAATAACATCAAGGTTTGTCCTTGTGCCTGGGGCATATTCAATCCACGGGGTTTTTGTAGCCAATACTGTCTTATTTATGTCAACAGCCCAGTCGTCCGCAGTAGCACCATTCAGAAGTTCTACCGAGATGTCGATTTTATGAAAGCCAGACTTAGGACGTAGGACCAGCGGAGATATCTGTGAGTTGAACATTGCGTTGAAGAAGTTGAACCACATAAGGTACTGGTCATCAACAACAGTCAATGATAGGTCTCCTGATTGCACTTTTTTGGGCATCTGGAAATTTAAGTCCTTCATGCTATCTAGCGAGTTTATGGATTCCAGATTTATTGTTGGCTTCGGAAGAGTAATTGACTTGCAGTTCCACAACATGTTGAGAATGCGTTTTTCATTATCCCAATGGTCGTCAATGAAATTGCTGAACTTCTTCATCAAGTACGCAGAACCGTTGAACATCTTCGGGGCGTGCGTATACTTGTCACCAGCACAATTTATCTGCATCACGGTCAACGCCTTTTCCACATACTCACCACTGAACCCGATATGGAACTTGTTTGGAACAAATCCTTCCGCATGACTGAAATACTTTTGAAGGTAGCTGTCTGTTGGACGCTCCGTATTGTGCATCACGGGGGTTACGTGGGTTACTTGGTTATATGGAGTTGACGGTGTACTTGCCATAAATGCTCCTAGTATGAATTACTGTTTTCACCGCCAGTAATCACACATACGGCTGACATAAGCGAGTTGGGGTCAGGGAGGCGTATAATCCTCTTAATCTGGTAATTGAACGACATGGTGAACTTCAAAGCCGATGCACTGCCTGGAGTTACTTGCAGTGCACTAATGCTTGTCGGGAAGCAACGGTAGTAACGGACAATCATGTGATGTTGGGCCCTATCGTCACCGAAGTGAAAATCGATGTGGGGGATGTACATCAACCTGTTCCTGTACCTGTGGTCATACCCGTAGACCCTATGGTTATGGTCTCGGATAGGGAATGCGTCCGTCTGGCCGCTCTGGATTGTCTCCATGTAGCGGTGAAGTGCCCAGTAGTTCTCGTAGTAGTCGTCACAATACATGCTTATCGTGATAGAGTCATCGTATTCGTTATCCTCCTGTGTCGGTATGTAAACGGTGAACTTGTAATGGCTTTCCTTGGCGTATTTCAATGAAAGTCCAGGAGCGTTAAAGTTATCAATGTTTGCATTGACCGTTTCGGGAGGAGGCGCTGTATGTGCCTTAGTGACATCATCTACGTGGTGTTTCCCGTCATAGTCGGGGTCGTAAGATACGGGGAGGTCGCCTATACGGCACCTGATGAAACCCTGGTGCACAGGCACCGGGTTTCGTACAAGGTTACGATGCAACTCCCTGACTGTTCGGGGAGTGTATATAGGCATTTTTTCCGTCATAGCTTACTTCTTGACCTTAACAACACCGACGAGGTCGGCCTTCGAAGTTTTCGGAGGTTCCTTCTTGTACTCAGGCTTACCGAGTTCAACAAGCTTTTCCGTCTTCTTGCCGTCCATGTCCTTCTGTGCATACTTTGCATATGCCTTCGGCTCAGGGTTCTTCATCGGCTTGTCGCTCGTCACAACACCGAAGTCGTCACGACCGCCGACCTTGAGCGTCGGTGCCTTCTGCGGCTTCACGATGCCTACATTGTTTTTAAGGTTCTGTGTCCTGATTGCGGAAATGAGCTTCTTCATATCGCTGATGGAGATGGCTTCACCTGCCTTGATTGGCTTGATGGTGCCAACAAGAGACTTACCCTTAACGACTGGACCACCCTTGACAGTGTAAGTTGTATCGATGGTTGCATCAACTGGCTTGAACTTGGGGGTTCCGCTTGATGCTTCCATCTTTGCAGGCTTCTGGACTTCGGGTTCCTTCTGAGCTTCGCTTGTGGTTTCCTTGCGACCCTTAATGCGTTCTGCCTTCCATTCCTTGATGGTCTTGAGAGGCTGGACACAACCGACCTTGTCGTTAGGCATCACCAAGCCTTTCTTGCTCGGCTTACGCATGGCAGCGGTTTCTGCGGCGGAAACGGAAGCTGCGTTCCAGAACGGGAACACTTCGTTCACGTCAAGTGATTTAACGGGCTTCTTAGTCTCCAAATGAGCCTTCACTTGGCCAAGAAGTTCTTTCTCTGTCGGAATATCAAACATATCCATAATTATACCTATATGGCAATTGCCAACATTGTTATGCAAATAGTTTATAATGTTTAACCAACTAAATGAGCGTTAAATTCGGTATTTTACTCGCCTCGACATTATAAACTATTTCTGAAATGCATGGTGTACTGCGATGAAAGATATCTTCATAGAGTCCGTAAATAGTTATAATGGATTGGATGATACCCGAAAGGATGCTATCATATCCTTGTATCGTACCTTGTTTGAGGCTGACGAGGCAAAGCCAGAGGCAAAGCCAGAAGAAAAGAAAGAAGAAAAGAAAGAAGAGAAAAAAGACGATGCTGCAACGGCTAATGGCAATACCGAAGAGCCAAATCCGTTAAATATAATCAGGAACCGTACTCCGACTAACGTGAAGAAACGTCCAACAAAGGGCGATGTCAAATATATAGCACTTCACTATACTGCTGGTGGCTCGTCTGCAAAAGGACATGCAACAAGAACTACGTTTCGTCCAAAGACTTCAGCAGATTTTATAGTTGATGATGGTGAAATTTATCAGTATAATCCTGATTTGGATACATACTACACTTGGGCAGTTGGTGTTGAACCAGAACAATTTCAGAAAAATTTAGCAGAAGCAAAAGAACGTGGCACTCAAGGTGCAGGTGCCTATCATAACAAGGCATATAACCATAACACAATTTCAATTGAGATGTGTAGCAACTATAAGGGTGGCAAAGTACCATACAACGTGTCTCCGTACTCTGAGAACTTTTATTTAACCGAAGCCACTTTGGCTAACACGGCTAAGCTGGTAGCTTACTTGCATAAAAAATACCCTCAGGCACAGATACTCCGTCATTTTGACATAACGGGAAAGCCGTGCCCTGGCCCTTGGAGCAGGGATGATAACGGAACCGCTACGTTTAAAGCATTTGTAAGTCGGTGTCTAAGCACGCCAGTTCCAGGTGACCCCGAGTATGATAACGTTGAAGACATGATGCTGGAAAAGGATGACCAACCACCTTGGCCAGATTTCGGTCGTCAGTTTGCACCTGATAAAACTGCTACCACTTCAGCAGTAGAAGATATTGCAACAGGACTTGGCGGTGCTGAGGAGTTAGGAAACATGGCTGTTCAAGCAATGGGACTTCCTATTGCTGACGCTCTTAAGAATATCCTCAAAAAAACTAATAGCAAGATACCACAAGATGTTATTAATGGATTTGTTGACATGTTGTTAAAGCCCAAGAACAGGGAGATGTTGAAAAATGTACTCAAACTTGTACCAAAGCAATGATAAATACATTTTGATGGAAGCTGCGTTGAGCAATATTGAAGGTATTGACTCTGCTACGGTCAATGCTATCATTGCGTTGCACCAGACTGTCTATATGCCACAGTTTGAAAGTGTTGACGGTATTGCGAGTACGGCTGTTGAAGGTGGACTTAATACTTACGCTATTGTTGGTGGAGTTGGTGGTCTTATTTCGGCAATTACTGCAGCAGCCGCTCTTGCTAGCGGTGCCACAGCAGGCGCCGTTGCTGCTGCAGGGTTTGGTCTTGTTAGTGCCGTTGCTCTTTTGGGTTGGGCTGTTTACGACGGATACGGAGCAAGCAAACGAACTTACGACGAAGTAAACCAAACCAACTTTGAAGAAAAAACTCTCAAAGAAGTCAACGCAGCAGTAAAAGCAAATGTGGATAAAAACCCGTATGCAAAGTATGCGATTAATGCTGCAAAACGTACTAGCAAAATACTGTCAGAAACTGGTGGTACTCTGCTGGATAAAGTTGAGGCTGTAGGTCAATCGGCCAGCCACGTGAAAGCAGACCCGCAGGATACAATGGATGACGATGAGTTTGAGGAAAAGTATGGTTTTACCAAGGACCTTCAGATTGTAGATGCTGACAATGCATTAAACCATTCGTTACAATACTACTATCTCCTAAACGGCCTAAACGTGTATGGAAACAAGGTTATCGACAAGAAATCATATGCTGAGTTTATGTCTGTGTTTAACGAATACTGGGAGCAACACAAGGGTGTATTTCCGACCCTAAACGAACAGGCTGCAAAGGCAAAGATGTTTCCTGAATTCGCCCGTAACTATTACAATGATGTATTTCTACCAGACTTTAGACGAAAACTATCAGAAGCAATCGAGTCCAATGACAAAAACAAGAGTATCGAGGAATTGGCCGAAGAAGGACGTGACGCATTTGGTAGGGTAGAAGACAAGGAAAAATACTATGCATCGATGGGGTTCCGCCCAGATGGTAGATTGATAAATATGAAAAAGTTCTCTAAGGCGTTTACGGCTAAGACAGGACTAGACCTGAGTTACAATCCAGTAACACCTGACGGGAATGTCCTTCTTGAACGTATGCTGAAAGACCCTTCGTATGAATACATGAAATATCTACCTGCATCGGTGTTCCTCATGACTGAGGAAGACCAGAAGCCGTTCATAGAGAAAGCGAAGGACCCTAACCGTCGTGGTGAAATTCAGTTTGGCCGTTACGCTAATGCTGTTCAGTCATATAAGTCGGCTTCCCGTCAGAATGTTGAACAGCCTATTGCTAATAGTGCTGTGGTTGCACAGCCATCTGCTGCACAAGCTGCAAATCCATCGTCGAAGCAAGTTTCCGCCAAACAAGATATTACAGATGCACCTGATGTTGTAAAACATACTGGACCTTGGCAGCGTAGCCTAGGGAAAAAGAGACTTGCTGACATGTATAGGGAGGCTCCTGACCGTCACAGACATCTTATGCGTCTAGGTTATATCATGAATATTCAGGACGGAAAGTTCTACCGAATGAGTGACGAAGATAGAAAAGTGATGCCTCAGGTTGTGTATGATGAACTGGATGAGGTATCCCGTAAGAATGCCGAGGAGCGTAGGCGGGTTAAATTGCGTCAGGGTAGATTGACTAATGCCGATATGACCGAAGATGAAATTGCTGCTTCAAACAGGAGAGCAGGATTGCCAGACGACCTATAAACATACACAAACAAGGAGAGAGGCATGCCATTTAACGGAATACCTAATTTGCGTGATGCAAATGAGCCAGTTAAGCTCGACATTGATAAGTTAAGGGAAATTAAAAAATGTGCCCTTGACCCTATTTACTTCATCCGCAACTACGTGTATATCAACACTAAGGACAACGGTATGCAGTTGTTCGACCTGTATGACTTCCAGGAGGCCGCTATAAAACGGTTCCTGAAATACAGGTTCAATATCAACAAGTGGTCTCGTCAGGTTGGCAAATCAACCATTGTGCGTGGCTTTATCCTTTGGTGGGGCATCTTCCATAAGGACCAGCTGATAGCAATGATTGGTAACAAACTGTCGTTAGCTAAGGAACAGATGCAGCAGCTGCGTGATTCTTACAGCCGTCTCCCCGTATGGTTGCAACCTGGTGTAAAACTGTGGAACAAGACTTCCATCCAGTTCTCGAACAACTCGCGTATCATCGTGTCTTCGTCATCACCTGACAACATCCGTGGTTTCTCTATCAACCTGTTGTATCTGGATGAATTTGCGTTCCTTAGGCCGAACCTCGCTACCGAGTTCATCGCTTCCGTTATGCCGTCGATTTCTTCGGGTAAGACAACTCGTTGCATCATTACCTCGACACCAAACGGTATGAACCACTTTTACGACATGTGGCAGACATCGTTGGAACTGGACCAGGCGGAAGCCGAGTTCGAGAAGGGAAACAACGACCTTTATGTTCGCTCCGTTGTTACATGGGACAAAGTACCTGGACGTACAGAGGCGTGGGCGAACGCTGAAAAGCTCAAGATTGGTGACCAGCGTTTCCGTCAGGAATACGAATGCGAGTTCGTCGGTTCTGGTATCACCCTTATCGACTACCGTTGCTTGGAAACTTTGAAGGCTTCCGACCCGCTTCCGTTTGATAACAGCATATGGCCGCCCGCTCTTGCCGAGATAGTAAAGGATATTTCGATAAGGACATTCAAGTATCCAGAGCCTGCTGGTGCTATGGAGGCGAAAGGATACTCTTACGCAGCGTCCATAGATACTGCATACGGTATGCGACAGGATTACCATGTTCTGCAGATTACTAAGGTGTACTCGAACATCAAGTGTGAACAGGTGTTCACGATGTCTTCCAACTGTACCGAAGTAAGCGACTTCTGCCGTATTGCGAACATTATCCTGAAATTCTATCACAACCCGTACCTCATCATCGAATACAACGGTCCTGGAAAGTCCACTTACGACTATTTCTTCAATGTTGCTATGTATCCAAACATAATCAACTTTGACTTGCATGCTCGTGGATTGTGGGCTACCCCGACGATGAAGAACAATGTGGTCATCCTGTTGAAAATGTATGTCCAGCGTGGCTACATCAAGCTACATGACTACAATACGATTATGGAACTCATGACGTTCACCAAGAAGACCCAGAATACATGGGGCGGTGGCGGAAACACGCATGACGACCATGTTACATCGCTTTACTGGATTATCTACTTCCTCAACTCTACCTACTATTATGGTAACTTTGAGGAAATAGAGAACCTTAGCGAGACTGAAATGTTGCGGCTGAGCGAGGAAATGAGAAACCGTTATGCTGATGCCCTCGACTTCGTCAAGTCCCCTGACGCCATGGCCGAACAGCACAAGCTTGGGGCACTGGCCGAAGCAAGTGTATAAACTAGAATAAAGTATGGTGGCTATATGGCGAGCGATATTAACGAGTTGATGGATAACTTGTACCGTGAAGGGTCAACTTCGGTAACCAAGGAAAAGGTGCGTATTCTTCGTATGTTCTTGGCACGGGCGTTCAATGACGTAAAACCGAAAATCCTAACAGACGCTGCGTCATTCCTTACCCTATACTGCTGCCTTCTTACTGAGGGTAAACGTATTTCGTATGAAGGGAAGGAACTCGGTGCCGAAGAGCTCAACAAGTTATTTGAGTCGTATATCAAAAGTTCTGAGGCCGAGTTCGACAGTATGGAAGCCATGTATGATTTCTATGGTTCTGCTGTTGTGGTAGCCCTGTATGTCTATAAGTACACGGGTGGATTCACCGACACGGGCACTATATTCACTAAGACTAGGACTGGCGACAAGGACGACCGTATCGCCGATGCTATGAGTGACAAGGAAATTCACTAAGACCCACTTGCCAATTTGGACATAAAAATATATATTTTGGGGGAATATACGTATTATTCCCCTTTTGAGGATTGTTATGCCAGAAACACCTAAGGTTATCCCTGTTGTTCCACAGCCAACCGATGAGAACGGGGTGGTAACTGTTAATGAAAACATTGAAAAACTTGCCGATTGGATGAAGGACAAGGTCAAGACCAAGAACAAGAAGGGCAAGTTCGATGTGGATATCATGCTTCAGAACATGGTTGAAAACATCGGTGATGGGCAGATTAACGCGAATGGACTACTCATGCAGGCCCAGTTGCAGCTTGCCGACCTTGAACATGACAGGGCGACCAAGTGGGGCGAAATGTTCGAACAGCTGATGAGTAGCAGACAGCCTTTCGAGAAGACCAAGGACAATGTAAACATGTACCTCTCTGGAAAGAAGGAGATAGCCGACCTTGATGTTAGAATCAAGAAGAAACAGGCTTATATCGATAATTTGAAGGGGTTTGCTGATGCTGTCAGGTTCTATCAGAAGAATGTCCAGACTATCCTTGACCTGAATTCTCTTGCCGTAGAGTCTGGCAAAAAGGGCCTTATCGACCTTGATAAAGAGGTGGAGGAAGACTAATGTCTGACGAAACATTCAATCCGTTTAACATGAACATGCCTTGGGATGTTGACCCTAGCAAGGAGAAAACTCCTGCTGAAACCCCAGTTGAACCGAAGGATGAGACCGAACAGCCGACCGAGGATAAACCTGATGAGCAGAAGCAGGATATCTTCACTGCGCTTGAAGAAAAGTTGAAACTCCCTATCGGCTCTACCAAGGAAGGCATCGAAGAGACCAAGCAGATGGTCCGAAAGATACAGGCCAAGACCCAGATATTTGAAACAAAGGGTACAGCCCTGCTTGCACAGGAAAAACTCGGCAAACTCACGCCAGAGCAGCACTTTGCCGAATGTGCCCGTATTAGGGCCCAAGCCAACCGACTCTACGACATATCGTCCAACCTCATGGACAAGCTGAACGACCAGGTGGAATCCTCGTTGGATATGAGCGACAAGATGTGGTCTGCGGTCAGCTCTATGATTTCAAGCGTTGGACAGAGTTTGGAACGCCTTTTGAAAGTCACTCAGGAACTCCGCAAGGAAGAAGACCTTCTTACCATGGAAATCAAGAACATCGAGGATGCCAAGAAGCTTACCAACGATGACGGAACCATGGATGCTACCCCAGACGACATGAACAAGCTTATACTGTTCTTCCAGGAAAACGAGAAGAAGGCTACCGAACAGAAACAAATTGAAAATAAGGAAGATGAACATGAGTAAAATCGGAATTATCGGCGACATCCACGTTGGGAAGACTTTCTTCCACAACCAGGTCATTACCGACTACCACAACAAGAAGCGGGATGAACTTTTCGACAAAATCATCGCCGATTTCAAACAGGAAGGCATAGATACCATCCTGTTCAGCGGAGATATTTTCGATAACCGCAACATCGTTATGGTCGAGTCCCTTCACTATGTCATCGACCTGTTTGCCAACCGCATGAAGGACTTCAATATCATCACGATTACTGGAAACCATGACATGCAGTACGAGAACTCCGACTGCCTTACGTCATTGGAGTTTCTGAAGTTCATTCCGAACGTGACTTTGGTTGACAAGGAGCCTGTCAAGATGACGCTCGGCAATTACGACTGGCATCTGTTCCCGTGGCTCGGTACTGCGGAAAACAAGGCGAAGGCACTCGATTACATGAAGTCTGTCGGAGCAACTCCTGCACAGCGAGACCGCAACGTGTTCTTCGGACATTTCGATATCATCGGCATGCTCATGGAGGCTGGAAACATTTCCGTTGAAGGTTTCGACCCGAACGAGATGTCCAAGTATTGCACCTATGTAATCAGCGGGCATTACCACTGCAAGTCTGCAAAGAAGATTGGAAACACCCGTTTCGTCTATCTCGGAACCCCGTATCACCAGTCGTTTGCACACCTCGGTACAATCCCTGGATACTACACCTGCGATACCGATAAGATGAAGGTCAATTTCATCGAGAATACAATCGGCGAACGCTACGTGGAAGTGAACGATTTTGACGACATAGATGCCCTTCCAGACCTTAGCGGCAATCTTGTCAAGTACAACAACGATGTGTCCAAGACTGCCGAGGAAGCGATGGTTCCGCTTGACAAGTTGAAGGCAAAGAACCCTCTCCATGTCTTCCAGTCTCCATACGGAAAGCATGTCGAGGAACATGACCCTGCGGACGCTGTTGCCATCGTCGAAGAGGATGACGAGGAAGCCAAGAAGGTAGTTACCATGAGCCAGATGGAAGTTGCCCGTCTGTTCATGGAAAATGCCGACCAGCCCCCTCCGACATTGAGTGACGGAACCAGTGCTAAGGATAAAATTATTTCCATGATTAGCAGTTTTGATGCTACGTAAAGGAGTTGATATGAACGAATACAAGGTATTCCCTCGAAATCAGGTTAGGGCCGTTTACAGCGGTCACACCTTGACATTGGTTGACGGCACTGTCATTGACGGGTTCCCTATGGGTATCCGTGGGAGCATCGAGGTCATAGTAGACGATTGCGATGCGGGAAAATTCGAGTACACCCCGATTACATTTGGATTTCCAGGTGAACCTGAACCTAAACCATCATATTACCGTTACCGGATTAAGACGCATGTCCCAGAGGACAGCCCTAACCAGAAATCCTCGTTCGTGCATTACACAAACGACCCGAATGCCGACATTCTTATAAGGTGGGTGTCCTTCTCAAAAGGTATGCCTATGATGGATAGACTGTCTTAATTTTTCTAAATATAGCGTTTTTATATAATGTACATGTTTAAAAAATGTATTTTATTGATGTAAATAACAACCTTTTATGCAGAAGGATACTATGAAAGCTACTGAGCTATATGAAAAACTCATTGAAGACAAGGTCAAGGTAAAGGCTACCGTGGATATCATCCATGTGAACGATGGTGACTCACGCTTATTTGGTGGTCGTTTTAACGAAGATATCGCACATTTGTGCCCGTTCTACGACACGCTTTGCACGTTTAACCACATCACGATGACATCAGCGATGTTCATCGACCTCTATTCAAAGCTTGCCGTCACCAAGGAAACCGTCGTCATTCTTGACAATATCAAGAATCCTGCAGTTTTCGAAGTTGTCCAGAAGATGAAGTTCAGTAGTTTCCAGAACACTGTCGGTGACACCGTGCTGGACACCGCCTACAACAAGGGTGACAGTGAAAAGGTCAGTGCTGAAAAGGAAGCTAAGAACGATGCAATCCGCAAGTTGAACTTCCGTGTCATCTACATCCTTGACGAACTCGTTTGGGACGGTGTTGGCGGACGTGGTAAGAACCTGTTCGAAGTCCGTGTGGTTGAAGACCTTCTCCAGATGGCTGATACCATCATCGTTCCGACATCTGAATTGCGTCACGCCCTCGTCGATATCGGATTTGTTCCCGAATCGAGGAAGAACGACATTACAATCCTTCCGTTCACTGTTTCACCGCAAATCTATCAGGTGTACGCCGTAAATCAGGCAAGGACTTACAGCACAACGCTGTCCAAGCCGAAGGTTCTCGTGAAGGGTGCGGTCATTCCTGAAAACGTGTGTGAGTTCATCGTTGCCAAGCACAAGAAGTATAACTTCACTATTTGCTCTGGTGCTGAACTCCCTGAAGACTTGATGCTTCTCCTTGCCAACGGTGACGTGCGTCATATCGTTCACTACACTGCACCGAGCGTCAACTTCAAGAACATCACCAACACGTATCTTGACGAACGTGACGGTCGTTACGACTTTGTAATCCACTGCTCCAACACTTTGAACTATGATTTGGCTAGCGGCGATATTGACCCGATGCTTTCTGTGGCATGCGGCTCCATCGCATTCGCCTGTGTTCGCAATGGCTGGTTCAGTCCTGAAACCCATCTATGCGAAAAGACGGGAACGGCGTTTACACCGCAGACTACCTACAACCAGATTGACAACATGATTAGCCATGCTTGCGTGACTGTCGAGTGGAACAAGTTGTACAATGAGCAGCGTGGAGCCATTGAAGGCAAGATTTCGGACAAGGCCGTTGCGATGGCCAGACTGTTCGCTGTCCTCATCGGTAAGGACATGGTGAAGAAACGTTTTTCTGCCGAAAACGGTAATGAAAATGGAACAGCAGAACCAACAGACTCCGCTGAAACCAGTGACAAGTAGTGCAGAGCCACCCCGCTTCAATGTCATCAGGTATGACATGAAGTGGTACGAAAAAGGGCATGACCCGCATGACTACGATGCCATGCGGGACTTGTCCATTTCTCAGCCGATTATCGTGGACAAGTATGAGGACAAGGAATTGCCCGACCCGATGAGCGAAAAATTGGCAAAAATGGTCTCCGATAAACTCAATGAGGACGAAAAGGAGAAAGAGCGTATATCAATCGACCTGAAAAATGGAAACCATTACGAAGGGCCGAGATACGTATACACATATTACGCAGGGGTATAACATGGCTTCATCCGAGAACTTGTTGAAACAAGCGGTTGCAATGAGGAAACAGTTGGGTAATTCTCCAACAGCTTCCATGATTTTTCAGGAACCCCCGAAACGGCATATCGTTAACGAAAAACAGTCAGTGAAGATAACAAAGCCTGTGAAAAAGTCCTTCAAAATTGAGGAGCCAGAACAGGCTGATGAAACTCCACAGGATACTGAGCAGAGATGGTTTGACCCGAATAAGAATTTCTCTGAAATGAATGCTCGTGCACCACAAGTCACTGACGAGCAGTACGACGCAATGTTCTATCATGAGAAAGGCAAAACTCCTCCTAACGATGTTCATCACATCTCTGGGGAAGAACTTGCCCGTAAGTATTCCCAGGCTGCAGCGAACAGGGTTCCTTCCCCAGTCAATCAGGAACCACAGCAGGGGTTCACTCCCCAAGCAGCCATTCCTCAACAGCCGCAGGATGCGGTTCCCGTTCAGACTCCAATAGTTGCTGTAAATGAGCCCCCACAGACAAACGAGGAAGATTTTCTTCCATTGGACGAACTCCCGTCAAAGGGAATGTTCTACAAGACGCCTATGTTGGCCCAGCCGTTGAGACTTATCGACATGCTTATGGTCGAAAACATGGACAACGCAAACAAGTTGGATTCAATCACTGAAATACTTGGACGACGTACAAGGTGTGCTGGCGGCCCAATGCAAATCTTGACTGGCGATGAAATTTACACTTTGCAGTACCTGAGGGCATCGACTTTCCCGAAAGACCCTTACACTTGGACAAAGTTTACCTGCGAGCACTGCGGAACAGTTGTTGATGACACTGGTTACAAAATTGACTTTACCAACATGCTGTTCCGTCCGAACGTAGACCCGACCGAGCTGTTCGAGCTGTACAAAGAATATGGCTATCACCCAATCGAAAACATTGGTGGGGTCAACGCAATCGAGGTGTATGTAAGGCGGCGTTTTCATGACTACGTTTACAAGGACCAGATTGACACGTGGAAAAGACAGGGCTTTACTCCGACGAAGCCGTACCTCGCACTATTGAACTTGGCTCTTGTCGTGGATATTCCAGGATGCAGGACGACACAGGACAAGATAGATTTCATTGGAAATCTGAACAAGGATGACTCATCCAGGTTCTTGTCTGAAATGTCGAAATGCTCTTTCAGAACCAAGACTATGGTTGCACATACGTGCCCTAACTGCGGAGGTGTGACGGTGACCCCGTTTCCCTTTCGGTATTCTACATTCATTTCCTCGATACAGATTAGCCAGCCTAAAAAAGCGTAAGGTATACGTCACGGCGGAAACATCTACGTCAATGGCTGAATGCGACCGAATGTTCTTCCCAGACTTCATCGAATTGAGCGATTACGTCATAGATAAGATGAAATCCCGCAAAAGAGTGAGTAAAAGCAATGAAGTGACCTACGGTTGACGCCGTAGGCTTTCTTTTTAGGGTCTCCAAGGTATAAACTATTGATAGTTCATTACTGAGGAGTAATATGAATCCGTACAAAATTTTCGTGGAATCAATGCACCAAGCGGGCATTGACCCAGACACTATTGATGCGGTGGCTGCTATCCACAACGCCATCTATGAGGCAGCCGAAGCCGACGACAAGAAGGACGACGAGGATAATGAACCAGAGGAAAATCCAACGGAAGAGCCACAGGAAGATGAAAATTCCGTGGAAGAGTTGGAAGGTCCCGATGAAGACGTTCCTGAGGATTACGTTCCCGACGAGACCCCTGATGAAGCGGCAAACGAACCGAATGCCGACGAAGGCGCAAAGGCTATCATGTACAACCTCTTGACGCTCATGAACGCCAAGCAGAACGCCTATCAGCAATACCACTGGAACGCTGAAAGTAAGTCTTTGCACGAGAAGGCACAGGAATGCTACGAACTCTACCAGGAAACCAAGGACAAGGTGGCCGAAACATTGCAGGCTACTTATAACGAGAACATTGATTTCAAGGTGTGGTCTGGCAAGGTTCCTAACCTGACCGACAAGGGAGCGTTCCTTGCATCTGTCGATGAAGACCTCGACAAGATTTCTGAGTTCCGTTCTCAGCTTGAACATTTCGAGACCTTCGGACTTAACGGCACTCTTGATGGTTTTATCGACGAGTTGACTGGAATTAAGTATCACCTTATCCGTTTCTTCGAAAACAAGGACGTTTAACTTACGGGTCACTATGACTGATTGTCTTGACAAAGCGGCAATGTTTTATGACAACATCGACAAGCTTGGACTGACCGAGGCCCAATCAGCCGTCGTGTCCGCATTGTTCGAGGAATGTTTTAAGCATCCAGAGGCGAACTTCATCTATTTCAGTCCAGAACACCCGCAGATGTTTTTCACATATAGGGGAATAGAGGACATCTATAATCGTACGCCGCATCTAATCAACAGATACACCTATTGGTTGCACAACGAGCTCATGAATGGCAGGTTGCAGAAGTTCGACTCCAAGCAGGCGTTGAAGGAATTTATCTTGGCAAACCTTGATATGTACTACACGCCGCACTTCGGTATCACTGCTGAACAGATAAATTCTACCAAGGATTTCAGTATCGGGATATCACATACTCCCGATGGTGGTATGAAGGATAGAATTAACGTTACGTCCAATAGGACGGGTAAGCCACTGTTCAACATCACATTGAAGACGGGTGACCAGGAAATCTATTCTAGGTTCCCAGAGAGGAAAATAGCCTAATGCGTAGAAACCCTGAAATTTTCAATTTGCCGCCAGACCCGCTGCCAACGACGTTGATGACCCGTGACGATGTTACCGAGTACGTCAAGGCTAGGTTGGGCTATCCGGCCACAGAAATCGAAATGGAAGTCGAAAACCGAAACGGTCTTGGCCATATTGCAATGGCAATTCAGGACTCCCTCGATTACTTCTACCGCTATATGCAGTCCGAAGCTACTTATAGCGACTACATGATTATCCATTTGAGACAGGGTATCGTGGAGTACAAGGTTCCAGACAATGTGTATCAACTTGTTGACCTAAACCCGAGCTATGGTAACACGTTCAGTCCGATGATGGCATGGGATGTAGGCCCTGGCGAATCCTTGATGGGCGTTGGTGGTGCTGGCCTCGGTGGACTTGGACAGTTTGACCTTATTACGTACGCTGGTGCACTTAGATATCTACAGGACGTTAAGAAAATTGTTGGAACCCAGTATAGCGTCAAGTTGCACCCTGTTGAACATCGCATGCGTGTATATCCTACACCGAAAACGAACAGGAATGCAATCGCTAGGGTTTACTTGAAGTCAAAGCAGGCGGAAGTTTTCGCAAACCCGCTGTTCAGGGACTTCGTTGTATCTAGGGCTGGTATGCAGCTCGGTATTATCCTCATGAAGGACACTGTCACTCTTCCTGGTGGTGGTACGGTTAACGGACAGACAATCTATACCACTTGGAAGGAAATAAACGATAAGAAGCTCGAAGAAATCAAGAACGAGGCTGCAAGGCCGTTCATGATGACCGACTTATCTAACTAATACTTGACGGTCGTGGGTTTTTTATCTAAATTAGGAGGACAACATGACAAGAAGACATAGAAATACGGAACCATTTCCTGTTCAGGAAGAGCGTCCCACGGTACAGGAAGCCCCAGTCATTCCAGAAGCCTCCAAACAGAAGGTCGCTGAGGGCAATGAACCGCAGGCCGCTACCGTGAAGAAGAAACGTGTCAGGCACCGCCAGACGGTAAAGCTCCATAACAAGAAGCTTTCCGTGGCTGTCATTTGTGCCAATCCGTATCTGAGACAGTTCTTGTAAAGGAAGTATTATGACCAATGAGACGAAAACGGCACTTGCATCCAAGTTGAAGGATTTTTTCTCATTCCTTTTTTGGACTGACCAAGGCCAAGGCAAACTAATGATGAAGGAACTGAATGAAACCGCCGTAATGGTTAGGTTCCTTATTCCATACATGGGCTGGAATACTGAAATCCGAACGACAATTCATGGAAACCTTGATGAACTCATTGGGGATGCTTCCGATGTCGTTCCTTTCATGAGCGAGACAAAGGTTTTCGTTTCGACCGTTACTACGTACAATGGAAAGCCGATTTCTTGTGAATATACCCTCAATCCTGTTGATGGTGCTGGCATGAGCAAGCTCCTAGACCAGACGTTCAAACAGTTCGAGGATAAGGTTCGCAGAGACATCTACGATATGAAGAAGGCTGGAAACTTCGTTGACGACTCGATTGAAGACACGGATGCGTGGGAGACGGTATAAACTAGATTTGATTAAGGTGGGTTTATGGGAACCGACATGTAGGATGAGATTATGGGAGTTGAGAGCGCATTGCCGAACATGATAGTCGGTGGTAACGTAATCGGTTACAGCGACCACAACGAAAACCTCTATAAGGAACGTGATGTTATAGGGGAGTTCAACCGTCGTGCAATCAATGCTCCTGGCTATGGCTACAACGACATTCTTGCTACGATAGAAAAGTTCAAGCAGAACCACAGCTACGAGTTCCAGCCGCTTACTGAACGGGACTACAAGGAACTTGATACGACTAGCGTATCTACTCCAGAAGGAACTCTCACTAAGAGTAGCCTAAGCACTCCTAGCGGCACTACTACCACTGTATCAACCAAACCGCCAGAACCTATGGATGCCGACGTGGCACAGGCGATGAGCCTTCTCAAAGACTGCATCCTGCAAGGATAACATAATGAAACCAATATACATAAAAATAAACGAGGCCAAGGAGACACCCTATGCCAGGAAGCTGCGGATAGCAGAGACCGAGAACGGTCGGAAACTGCGATGCCGAGTGGTCGAAACAAAGAAGAAATACAAGAGAAGTCGGGAAATTCCCGACTTTAATTTTTTGTGTACAAAACTCTTGCA
>ODAI010177043.1_pt1 | contig 27142 bp, 21 predicted proteins | sample 1539321 | NCBI WGS metagenome assembly ODAI01 (sample SAMN02144231, study PRJEB22623) | gut metagenome | biome: sheep rumen | host: Ovis aries | place: New Zealand
ATGGCTTGTTTTTTAGTACCTACTGCGGAAGCGGTAGTAACAACAATAGTCAAAAAAGTAATCGACAAAAAAGGTAATCATACGGACGGCAAAAATATTTTTGCTGAAAAACTCGGCAGACTCAACGGTATGCTCTGGGGAGGCAGCGGACTGCTTGCCTTTGAACATCTCTGGCATGGGGAGATAAAACCATTTTTCCCTTTCCTTACAGCGGCGGAAAATCCTGCTGACCTTGTGCAGATGTTCCATGAAATGTCCATATCAGGCACATCAATGGCTGTTCTTGTAACAGGTGTATGGGCGGCAACGGTAATTGCAGAAAACCGTATTATCAGGAAATCTATTCAGGGGGCGAGATTATGACTTTACTTATAACAATTTTTGCGGCTGTAATCTCAACAGCTGTATGGTATTCAAGCGAAAAGGCAAGAAATATGCATATCGGAATGCTTCTGTATATGTTCTGGGGAGCATCGCTCATGTGGCTTGTTGATGCTGTCGTGGAATATATCGAAGTCGGTGCGGAATACTTCACACCTGATACTCAGAGCATGATTAATGACACATTCTTAGGATTTTCGGCAGTTGCGCTTGCCCTTGTGGTATGGTGCATAAAACTTCTCATAAGCGATAAAAACAGAGTTATAGCAGGTAACGGAGGAGTGCATGAGAATACCGACAAAAGTTGAATGTGGAATAATCGCACTTGTTGATATAGCCATACATTCAAAAACTGAAATTTCAGTGAATGTCATGAACATTTCAAAAAGAAACGGAATATCACCGAAATATCTTGAACAGATACTTCCCCTGCTCCGAAATTCAAATATAATCAACAGCGTCAAAGGTGCAAAAGGCGGTTACAATCTTTCACGTCCGCCCGAAAAAATATCACTTTTTGAAATAATCAACTCCATTGACAGCACAATAATATGCAATACATCTGTATACTATGAAAACAGCATATCCGAAACAGTCAACGAATACTGCTGGTCCGTAATGGAAGGCAAAATGCGTGAATTTGCCGAAAATACAAGCTTGTCCGATATAGTTGACAGATGCAATGAAAGAACACAGTCACAGGAAATCATGTATTATATCTGAAAAAAGCCCTCCGTTTAAAAGGAGGGCTTTTCGCTGTATGAACTGAATATATCCTGTCTTTCAAGGAACATATCATATAGATTTTTATTCTGGTCATCTGGGTTTATATCAACATCTTTTGCACTTGATTTCCATTCCGAATCATCAGGCAGGACATCATATGCGATATTGTGCTGAATCCATTCATAAGCCATATCATCAGCATCACGGTAACCGGACATATCCGCACTGTGAACGGGGTGAATATCTTTGAGAGCCTGACAGATTATTCTGATATCGTCATTATTTCTTATTTTGTACGAATCAATAATTTTCCAGTTGTCATATGAATAAAAAGCCTGAAAGTTCTGATTATCGTATGAAAAGATATAATTTTCCCCCATGCCGTCCGCATCATAAATATTTATATCATCAGGAGACTGCAAAAGCGAAGCCGGTTCAGTTGGCTGAATGACAGTTTCAGTCTGAGCCTGCTCCGAAGTCTGAGGAATGACAGGTGCTGATATTTCGGAAGTTTCAGGAGCGGAAATTTCGGCTGATGAAAGATTTATTTCCTGACAGCCCACCGAGAAAACAAACGGCACACACAATAAAAAATATTTAATTTTCATAATATCTTCACTATTCTGAAATCGTTGACTGAAAGCATACCGTTTTTGTCGTAGTCGAGATAATTTCTTATCATAATTTTCTCGGCATTTTCGGCAGGGAGTGAATATTCCGCACCTGCACGGGTGAAATAGGAATATCCGTGTGATTTTTCCCTGTCGCAGTCGAGGAGATGTATTTCATCGAAAATTCTGTTATTGAAATCTTTAAGGAACTCATCATCTTCCTGACCGAGAGCCTGTCTGAAACTTGTATCATCTATATACCGCCAGAAGAAATCACTTCCGAGGTCATACCTGAAAATTCTGAACTCACTTTCCTCACTGAATATACGCAGTTCCATAAGATGAGGGATATCAACGTCTTTGCTTTCACTGCACAGAAAATGGTCTGAATACACCGCATAAACCGTACCGCTGTAATTTCTGATTATATCAGAGGCATTTTCGGCAGAAACAGTACCGTATTTTGAAATATATTCTTTCATGCTGTTACCTCCATAAGCCGTAAAGGTCATTTTTTTCAAGGCAGTAAGTTTTATCTGTTCCGTTGACGCTTATATTTTCTATTGAAAACATACCGTGTCCGACAGAAGCAAGACCTCCCACAGAAAGCAGTCCGAGATTAAGGTCAAATATAACTGCGCTGAGGCATTTTTTATCATTTTCGGATATATCATCGGGCACATTTATAAACAGCTCCGCCGTGCCGTCACTGCAATTTCTTTCAATATATATAGCACCGCTTTTAATTTTTGAGCTGAAACGGTCAATAGAATTTCTGGTAGTATTTTTGAAAATGCAGTTATCTATCACAGATTCCGAGAAAGTAATTCTTGACCTTGAATTATTTTCCGAACCGAAAAGCATTTCAGTCCTTTCATCGCCTGCAAAGAGTCTGAATCTTTCCCTGAAAGCACCTGCCCATGAAGTACCTGTAATGACAGCTTTTCCGTTTCTGAGGGTTATATGTTTCTGGTCGGGGACATATTTTTCATTTTCCCTTGCAGTACCCGTATCGAAAACTCTTATGGAGAGGGAACTTTTTTGTTTTACAGCAATTCTTATGCTGTAAAATCCGCTGAATCTGTTATCCGAAACAAATTCTTCCGTACTGTCCCATACAGATTCCGAAAACATATCGAAATCCAGCCATTTATCCAGATTATTTCCGAGGTCGAAAGATATTTTTTTCAGAGAAATAATTTTAACCATACCATATCCACGGCTGATTTTAGAGCCGAATCTGAGGAGACTGTCATTTACGGCATTCAGGAGTTTTTCGATATAAACTTGCTTATCCTGATTGAATTTATCTATTTCGATATACGATACAAATTCCGCACCTGTCTCGACAACTTCCATACTGAAATCAGTATTTTCAACGACTGATTTTTCTTTCAGGCTGATAGTTTCACGGACAGAGGAAACGCTTTCGCTGATAAGTTCGGCATTTGAGAAAATCACACCGCTTTTTCTGAAAATATTTTCATTGTTATTCAGGATATCATCGGGGATATCCTTGTTTTTTATGCAGAAATTTCTGAAAGCACCTGCAACAGCCGCAGCGGGTATATACGGACTGCCGTCCTTATGTCTTACGCAGTCATGGGCTGAATTACTGCTTCCGCCGTTTCCGACAGAGAGCGGTGAAGTGAGCTGAAAAACAACTCTGTAATAAGTATGGTACATAAATTTACTGCTCCTTTCCCTGTCTGAAAACGTATTTTATAAGTTTTGAAACCAATTTAAGGTAAAATTTTTTATCTTCCCAATCTGTATACTTATCCGAATCAGAATCCCTGAGCATATTGAGGACGGCAATTTTTCTGTTTTCGGAGACTATGCCGTTTATATTCTGCATAAGTTCATCGAAATCCATAGAAGCATCAATTATATTTGCGAGTCTTTTCAAAGCGACATTATTCCATTTTCCCGAGATATCCCTGCGGTTCTGATTTATATAACTGAGAGCATCGCTGTACATTTCCTCTGCGAAGGAAATTCTTCCGAACATAGCCTTGATACTTTCGTTGACGGAAGAAATCTGATTCTGACTGACATGGAGCTGACTGCGGAAAGCTTCATTGAAATCGTTTTGTTTAATGATGCGTATTTTTCCGTATCCCTCGCCCTGTTTCTGACCGACATAAAAAATCCTGTCGCACATGGTATACTTATCGTATTTTACGGCTATCACACTGCCTGCGGAGACTGCACGGACATGGGGTTTCTGCATTTTTGCAGACGAAACGAAACCGCTTACAGTCTTATATTTAAGTATACTGCACGGTAAAATTTCGCCTTTTACACCGAGTATTTCCGCAACATTTTCAACTGAATCGGGAACAAAGCCTTTTTCATCGAAAATAACCGCATCTGACTCAAAGAAAAACAGGACAATATCATCGGGATTTATAATAATTTCATCGGGCTGATATTCATTTATTTCAGCAGAAACGAGGGTACATCTTGAATACTGGGCGGTTCTGCTTCTTCCGAAAGATATATCCGCATTTTGGAGGAGCTTTGCAATGACGGGCATCTTATCTCCTGAACATATTATACTTCCACGGAATATCTGACCTTTTTCGAGGCATACTCTTACATAGGAACTGCCTTTATGGTTGTGGCAGATAATTTCCGTTTCCACATCGAGGGATTTTGAAGAATCGGATATATATTTCCCCTTATTCTGATTTACGCTCATAAGGGAGGGAATAAATTCCGAAAGGCCTTCATCGGTTATATAGAGGTTTGAAAATTTAACATTTCCGCTGAGGAAAAGCTGTTCAAAGGTGTTGTCCGCACTGTGATTTTTGAGATATTCCGAAGCAAGCATACCAATAACTGACTGACCGCCTATAAAATCGCAGGTATTGTCGTAAACGCTTCCTGAAATCATCATATTTTCGTCAAGTCTTACAGCATATTCGAGGATATAATTTTTATCGGTGGAATAATTTTTACTGATATTTATTTCAAAGTGTTGAGGGCTGTTTACTTTTTCGAGGGAACATTTTACAAAGCCCAGACCTCTTGTTCTTTTGTAGCCTATATGGCGCATTGAGTGGCATATTCTGTCGAGAAACGGCACATATTTTTCATCTATGCGGATATCCGAAAAGAAAGCGGTATTTTTGTTGCTGTCCCACGGGATATATTTATTTACTGTTTTAACATATCTCAATGAATTATTTTTCATTATCCCCTCATCATCTGACGAGATGCAGAAAGAGGTATCAGTAAAAATAGAAGTTATGAACTGCGGAGAATATCTTATTGATTCGCACACGAGTTCGTCATAATTTTCAACAAAAGCGTCATCAATTTCGAGAGAGCCTTTTTTGCCTGATGTTCCGAAAATTTCGTCAATATACTGTTCATTTATATAAAGAGCCGCTTCTTTGAGACAGCCCTTTAATCTTTTTGCAGGTATAAAGGGTATGCCGTACTTGTCAACAGCGGTATCCGCATCATTGAACATAAAATTTCCGTCCGAAGCGCAAAGGTCTGACATAAGTTCAATTTTAATTTTATACATATCTGTTATCCTCCGCCGAAGGCAGTACATCATAAAATACAGACACATTTGAAACGAGTTCTTTAAGCTTGTCCGTATTGTCTGAATATCTTCTTATAAACTGAGCGACACCGCCTCTGTATTCTGATTTTATGCGTTCTGTTTCAAAAGTAAAATACGAGTCACCCATGATGATAGACTGACTTAAAATTTCGAGGTTTTTCTTTCCGATTTTCTCAAAGACCTTGCCTGCGCTGAGAAATTCCTCAAATTCGTCATTGCTGTATCTTATGCTTACCGCACCCGTACTTTTTCCCGAAGAAAAGCAGAAAAATCCGATAGTGGCAGGAGAGCAGAATTTTTCCGCACGTTCACAGGCGTATGAAAGCGGAACATTTCTGTTAAAGAGAGCCGTACCCACGCAGACATCGCCCTGAGCTTCAAGGAGATAGTCGTTGAGTATTTCAAAAGCATCTTCCGCAAGGCATATAAAGAAAGTTTTTTTGCCTGTTATTCTGATATAGCCGTGAATATCATCATAGATATTTTTAATTTTCATGCAATTTTCGACAGCATACAGAGTGAAGTCATTGATTTCGCTGTCATGTTTGCAGACAAGACGGCGCATATCGCTGACGGATTTATTATAGTCATCATTCTGATAAATGCTTAAAATATCCCTGTTGTCCGAACCTATGCAGATAATGGCGAGCATACGGGAATCATCGCTCATAAGCCTGTTTCTGTCAAAATTTCTTTCATAGGCATTGAGTTTATGATAAGCCTCGGCAGTGAGTTTGTTTTCATACACGGGCATAAAGGTATACTTATCCGCAAGAGTAAAGGGCAGTACATTGCACGGCATAAAATTATTCTCCTGATTTCCTGCATTTTCGGCAAGTGCGGAAAGTTTCCGCATATCCTCCCTGAAACTTCCCGTAAATTCGGTGCATACCGAAAAAATATCTGCGGAATAGGTATTATTCAGAATAAATCTTGAAAATATTCTGTTGGCTTTCAGATAAATTTCATAATTTCTGAAAATAATGCAAAGTTCATCACCGTCCGAATACAGTACCTCAGCATCATAGCCTGATTTTTCAAAAAGTGAAATATCAAAGTCAACGCCGTATTCAGAATCATCTCTCCATGAATTTTTAATTCTTATGCAATATTTTTCTGATTCGCTGATTAGCATTGAATATATTTCCGACAGGAGAAAGGAAGCCCCTTTTACCTCACGCATTTCATTTGTACGGAAAATATATTCACGCTTATTGCGGAAACCGTAAACTGCTGTTATCATCAATTCATCTCCCACTTAAAAAATACAATAAACACAATAATATTCTAACACAATAAAACTGTTTCGTCAAGCAAAGACCGATAAATTATTTTTTACTTATAAAAATCGGTTTTAAATTGTACAATCACAACAAAAATAATAAAAATCATTGACATTGCTTTTCTTTTATGGTATAATTTCAGTGGATTGATATATTTTCAATCCGGACAGTGCTTAAAAATTTTAATTGTATAACGAAAGGACGCTATTATGGTAATCAATAAAAAAATACAGGGAACTTCAATAACCTTTGCCGTTGAAGGCAGACTCAACACAAACACCGCTGTTGAACTCGAAAACGAAGTCAAAAACAGCATCGACAACATAACAGACGTAACATTCGACCTCGAAAAACTTGAATACATCTCATCAGCAGGTCTCAGAGTTCTCCTCTCCGTTCAGAAGATAATGAACAAAAAAGGTACTATGACAATAATAAACTGCAATGATGACATAATGGATATATTCGATGTTACAGGATTTACTGATATCCTTAACATACAGTAATACTGCGTTGAAACCGGAAAAGTGAGTTGATTGGTATGAAAGAAATATTCGGACTAAAAATAGGCGGATTGCAGCAGAAACTCTTTAACCTCGGCACTGTCCTTGTTATGGTTATAATAGCAGTTTATGTGGGTGCGGCAGTATATCAGTCAAAAAACCTTTCAAAAGTAACAAACAAGGCAAACTCGGAACTTCAGGACTCCATAGTTGACATTTCTTCACAGACTATGGACTCGGTAATGGAACATTCTCTGCTTGACAGCACGGCAATGCAGGCTTATATCGTAGATGACGTTTTTGAGGACGTAAAGTCAAATGTACTCGCACTGCAAGGATATGCAGAACAAATCTTTGCCAATCCCGACAAATATGACACAGCCGAAGTTTCAGCCCCCAGAACAGAAGATGACGGACAGCCCTCATTCTTTGTACACTCCGACAAAAGCAATGACAAACTCCTTAAATCCGAATACTTCACACCTGCGGGCAATATGAAAAATATCATGCTCTCAATGTTTGCAAATTCCGACAAGCTCAATTCATGCTTCATAGGAACTGCTGACGGAATCCTCCTCATAGCAGACAACAAATCCGCCTCCCATTTCGATGAAAACGGAAAAATAAGAGAATTTGATACCTGCAACCGCCCTTGGTACAAAGGTGCAGTCGAAACAGGCGGACTCTATTTCACAGGAATAGAAAGAGATGCCTTTACAGGAAAAATCGGTGTTGTATGTTCTGCACCTGTCTATAAAAACGGAAAACTTGTTGCCGTAGTAGGAGTAGACCTGTTCCTCGATGAAATGGAAGAATATATAGACACAACCGACAGCAACGGCGGACTTATGTGCATAATAAACGGTGACGGACAGGTAATATTCTCACCCCACAAGGAAGGAATTTTTGCGGTCAGACTCGCAGATGAAGCACAGGATTTGAGAAACTGCGAAAATGAAGAGCTTTCCGATTTTGTCTCCGAAGCACTCGAAAAAAATACCCCTCTCTGCAATATAGAAATAGACGGAACAAAATATTATGCCGCAGGTTCTCCCCTGCCGACAGTCGGCTGGACAGTAATATCACTGGTGAACTTTGAGCTTACAAGACAGCCTACAACAGAACTTCTTGCACAGTTCGACAGGATTGTTGACGATACAAATACAACTGCAACAGAGGGAGCTTCAAATTCTCTCAGAACAGTTCTTATAGCAACAATTGTCATTCTTTTGCTTGCTGCATTTTCATCACTTCAACTTGCCAAATACATCGTAAGACCGCTCGAAAAAATGACAAAGCGCATTACTGACCTCAGCAGTGATGACTTACAGTTCAGAATGGACGACGCATACCGCACAAATGATGAGGTTGAAGAACTCGCCAAAGCCTTTGCTACACTTTCGGAACGCACCTGCAAATATATAGACGATATCCAGAATATAACCGCAGAAAAGGAAAAAATCAGTGCCGAACTGAACGTCGCTGCACAGATTCAGGAGGATATGCTCCCCAAAATATCACCCGAATTTCCCGGAAGAAAAGAATTTGACATCTATGCAACTATGAACCCTGCAAAAGAAGTCGGAGGAGATTTCTACGATTTCTTCCTCATAGACGATGACCATTTTGCAATGGTAATGGCTGACGTATCGGGAAAAGGCGTTCCTGCCGCACTCTTTATGGTTATCGCCAAAACACTTATTAAAAACCGTGCGCAGATAGGCGGTACTCCTGCCGAAATTCTGCATGATGTAAACAATAAACTCTGCGAAGGAAACGAATCAGAGCTTTTTGTAACCGTATGGTTTTCAATACTCGAAATATCAACAGGAAAAGGTGTAACTTCAAACGCAGGACATGAATACCCCATACTCAAACGCAAGGACGGAAAATTTGAACTTGTAAAGACAAAACATTCTCCTGCTGTTGCAACTCTGGAAGGACTTAAATTCCGTGAGTATGAATTTCAACTCAATGCAGGTGACATACTCTTTGTTTATACGGACGGTGCGCCCGAAGCTACAAATGCAAAAAATGAATTATTCGGCACTGACAGAATGATAGAAGTCCTTAACAAAAGTTCAGACCTGCCGATTATGAATATCATCGAGAATGTGGGTGAGGCAATAGACCTTTTTGTCGGAAATGCCCCGCAGTTTGATGATATCACCATGCTTGGAATAAGTTACTATGGAGAGGAGAATAATCATGAATGAACTTAATATCGAAGCAACTGTCGAAAATCTTACACAGGTAATCGCATTTGTTGAGGAAAAACTCGAAACAACAGAATGTAAACCCAAAACACAGATGCAGATAGAAACAGCCGTTGAGGAATTGTTTGTAAATATAGCCCGCTATGCATATGCCCCCGATACAGGCAACGCTACCGTAAGAGTTGAAGTTCTGAACGAACCACTTTCAGTAGTCATAACCTTTATAGACAACGGCGTTCCGTATGACCCGCTTGCAAAGGAAGACCCCGATGTAACACTTCCTGCCGAAGAAAGAGGTATAGGCGGTTTGGGGATCTATATGGTTAAAAAACTTACAGATAATATCTCATACGAATACAAAGACGGAAAAAATATACTGTCTATAATCAAAAATCTTTAAAACAAAAGCCGTTACACTATGTAACGGCTTTTTTATTATCTCAGGATTTCAAGAGTTTTTTCGTCCTTTGTACCCATACAGAATTTTTCAAGAACCCTGTCAAAAACATCATTATCCGATATTTCGCTGAAAAGCGTCATGCATGAACGGATTTTATACGCATCAACAAGCCCGAAAACAGATACAGGGTCGGAATTTTCCAGTCCGAGCAGAGCCGATGATATTTCAGCCAGTCTTTTTCCGAGAATTTCATGATTTAAAAATTCTTCTGCTTCTTTTCTGCCGTCAAGGGCATAATATTCCGTAACAGTATCAGATGTAAGCCCCTTTAACTGCGGAAAAATATACCATATCCAGTGCGAACTCTTAAAGCCTGCACGAATTTCGTCCAGAGCCGTTTCATATCCCGAACACAGCGGAATCCCTCCCGAATGACCTGCAATAAATCTTTGCAGGGGGATTTCTTCAAATTCGATACCGATAACGCTGTATTTCTGCTGTTTTTCCTTTGAGTAGAATTTTTCCATATTTTCAGCCCTTGCATCACGGAAAGTAAAGGGAGTTTCACCGCATTTGAGCAGAGGGAGCGAAGAAAAAAGCTCATTGAAATCTTTGAAATGATGTATTGCAGAAATTTTTTTAACTAACTTCCGATTTTCATTTCCAATCATTGAAAATTCAATGCTGTCACCGATTTGAAGTTTTTGTCTTTTCTCGTCAAAAAGCCTTAATTCTATGGATTTATAGCCGATTTTCATGGCATTGAAAGGTTTTTCGCACAATTTCATATTATGTATCATTATTATCTTGCCTTTCCCATTTCATACCTTTTGCGGAGGTAAAAAGTCTTGTTTCGTCCAACGGCATAGGCTTCCCGAAATAATAGCCCTGCGCTCTTTCACAGCCGATTTTTTTAAGAAATTCGTAATGTTCAGCAGTTTCAACGCCTTCGCAGAGCGGAGAAAGACCCATACCCTTTGCACCCTCTATTATATACGTCATAAGAATGCCTGCCTTTGGATTTCTGTCGAAACTTCTGAGGAAAATGAGGTCAAGTTTCAGAACATCAAAATCATATTCAGCCGTTATATTGAGTGAAGAATAACCGCTTCCGAAATCGTCAAGCCATATATTATAGCCGAGTTTTTTCATTTTGTCACATTCACTTTTGATATAGCCCATATTGTCATTCAAGGCACTCTCGGTTATTTCAAGGTCAATCATATTTCTTGGGATATTGTATTTCTGACGGGTTTCCTCGACAATTCCGAAAATATCGCAAAGTTCAAAGTCAAGCCTTGAAATATTCACGGAAACAGGCACAGTGTCCTCGCCCGAATCAGTTAATTTTCTTATATCCTGACAAACCTTTTCGATAATATATTTATCCATTAGGTGTATGAGGTGAAATTCTTCAAGGGTATCAACGAACTGTGCAGGGGAAAGCATACCGATATTGGGGTCAATCCACCTTGCAAGGGCTTCATAGCCGCAGATTTCGCCTGTTCTGACTCTTATTACAGGCTGATAGAATACATGGATATATCCGTTTGAAACAGCCTCCTCAATATGGTCAACGACATATTGTTTTTTGCGGAGTTTTTCACGGAGCATATCGTCATATATGCAGTAATTCACATCATGTCTGCCCTTGATGCTGTTGCAGGCAAGTCTTGCGTGGTCGCAGGCAAGACCGACTTCCGCATATCTGTCATCGAAGAAATAGATACCAGCCTTTACTCTTATTTTTTTATTCAAATCTTCCATGAGGAGCATATTTTTATATACGGTCTGGACTTTTTCGAGGACTTCCTCTCTGCTTCCCGAAGTATAGACAAAGAAATGGTCATCTGAAAATCTCGCAGTTATACCGCTATTGAAAACTTTCCTTATTGTTTTGGCAAAATCGCAGAGAAGTTCATCACCGAGTTTAAAGCCGTGTCTTTCGTTGTATAGCTTAAAATTGGGGATATCGAAATGAACGAAAGCGAGTTCCTGCCGTCTGCTTTCGGGCAGTGAAATCATCATCTGGACTTTATGGTAAAAGAACGACATATTGAATAATCCTGTAAGCGGGTCAGTTTCCTGAGTACCTGAAAGTATTTCAGCCTCCGCAAAGGAGTTTCTGTTCTTATTAAAAAATTCATTTTTATCGACATCAACAATAAAAACGTAGAAAAAACTTTTTCCGTTTGCGGAATGAAGAAGGTGTCCGAAATCCTCGATATATTTAATTTTCCCCTGTTTTGTCAGTATGCGGTAGCGAACGTAGTCGTGGCGTTTTTCACCGAAAATAGTCTGAGCCTGTATCTGATTCTGAATTTTATTCAGGTCATCGGGGTGAACCATACCCTTGAAAGAACCGCCCACATAATTCATAAAGTCATCGAAATCCTCACAGCCGTACATTCTGATTATATTTTTTTCAGCGAACAATATTTTTTCATTTTCATCCTGTTCATAGATAAAGAATCCGCCCGGCAGACCTGTCGGCATGAATCCCTCATTATTTACAGCATACAATTCATTACACATAGAAAACATCTCCTTATCAGAAATATATTATATTATAACATGATTTTCTGATAATTGCAATTATTTTTATTAAAAATAATGAATTTTCGGGATATATTTTAATAAAAAAACTGACTCTGTCAGCCAAGAGTCAGTTTTTTGAGTTCACTGAGGGATTTTCTAAATTCAGCGGGTGCATATCCGAGATATTTCAGATTAAGGTGCTTTATATTTTCTCTCTGGAAGATATCAAAAAGGTAGTTGGTAAAATCTTTTCTCATATCATGGGACATAGTTTTTATCATAAAGTTCACAGCCTCCATGAAAGTTGCGGTAATGGGGTCGAGGACTGAGAGAATGACGGGAGAACCCTGAGAATTTACCTGCCAGTTGAAGATATCATGCTGATAGAAAACAGTAGGTGCTTCACTGCGGACAACTCTGAAATGTTTCAGCGGAAAAGTTCTGAGCAGTCTGCCTACAATTGAATCCTGCGGAACGAAACAATGTATTCGCTCACGCATATTGATATAGCCGTCATTTGAGACAATATTAAATTTCTCATTAAATCCGGGGGCATCATTGCAGTACAGTCTTATGATTCTGTCCTGAATATATTTTTCGGCAAAAAGCGAAGCATAAGCGGCGAGATTTCCGCCTTTTGAGTGACCGCTCACTACGAAATTGCCGTCAAGATTTTCAGAAGCCTCAACGATATATTCGAGGGCTTTTTTCTGGGCAGATGTCTGTTCCATATATGCGAACTGGAAATCCTCTTTCCAGCCGACAACAGTGCCGTCCGTACCGCTGTAACTTACGAACCACAAATCGTCTGCAATTTTCACAGTAACGGCAGCGAACTGTAAAGTGTCAGAAACTTCCTGATGTTCATTTCTGTAACCGCATACACCGAGATTATAGAATCTTGTACTTGAAGCGATTGCGACAAGGAAATCCCTGAATTTTTCCTCACGGAAAACGGGAGTATAGACGAGAAGCTGCCGGGCAAGGCTTCCGAGGTTTGTTACTCTGCCGAAACCACTGCATATATCCGGAAATTCGATATAACTCAGAGCTGTAAGCACAAGCACATCTGATTCATTAATATTATATTTTGTAAGCGGTTCATTCGGATAACTTACATATTCAATAATATTCAATTTTTTCACCTCAATTAAAAATGGCAATAAGACAAACTTCCGACAAGATATATTTTAACATATTGCGTCAGAAAAGTCAAGAGCATATTAAAATATTGCTTGACGAAAATGCAGATTTATGTTATTATTAATAAAGTATTATCAAAGGAGAATGAACATGACATATGATATTTCACAATATGACCGTCCGTCAGTAGCCGCAGACATAGTGGTATTCACAGCGAGAAAGAGTTCCCGTGAAAGTTACAGGCATCTTTCAGCCCCTGAACTTTCCGTACTTCTGATAAAGCGCAAAGAACCGCCGTTTATGGGTATGTTGTCTTTACCGGGGGGATTCTGCTGCCGTGAGGAAACAATAGAAGAAACTGCCGAAAGAAAATTAAAGGAGAAAACAGGTCTGAGCGATTTACCGTTATCGCTTTTATGCAATCTTTCGAGATTCGGACGTGACCCCCGTGGCTGGATAATTTCCTGTTGTTACTGGACGATAGCCGAATATTCCGATATGGTAACAGATGAAAATGCTTCATGGTATAAAGTAAGGATTCAGGAAAATGAAAATCATTATCTGCTTATTCTGACAGATGATTACGGAAATGAATACCGTTCGGAAGTGATGATGAACAGTCAGAATGAATTATATAACCAGTATGAAAAGGCATATATTCCGAAAACAAGCCTTGCATTTGACCATGCAGAAATAATTGTGCGGGCATTTCTCAGCCTGAAAAACAGTCTTGACCAGCCGTATGCGGCATTCAGATTTCTGCCCGAAGGATTCACTCTCACACAGTTACAGCAGATATATGAAATGATTCTTGAAAAGAAACTTCTTATGGCTAATTTCAGGAGGAAAATACTCCCCTACGTTGAAGAAACTGATGAAATTGAAAGGGGTGCGGGACACCGCCCGTCAAGGCTTTACAGAAAGAAAGTTATAAAAAACGAATTTATCCTGTAAAACAATGACCGACTGCATTTCTTAATACAGTCGGTCTATGAGGGATGATCTGAAGATTTCTTAATTAATTAACCTTGAATATCCAGCGGACGAAATTATAAAGATGTGCGCTCATGCTGTTTCCGCCGTGATATCCGCCTGTTACATAGTGCCATATATGTGGGACACCATTCTGAGTGAGGTCGTCATGATAGCCCGCAGGGGTATTATAGACAACCGTATCGTTACTGCCTCCCGTAAGGAGAAGGAAATAAGGTTCAACCGTACCATATTTGAAATCCGCCATGCTTACGACTTCATGAACACCCGGTGCAGGGCATATAGCACCTACATATCCGAATAAATCGGGGCGTTTCATGCCGATTATAAGGGATTCTCTGCCGCCCATTGAAAAGCCTGTTATAGCAGTATTGTCTCTGCCTGTTTTAACGGAATAATTCTTTTCGATATAGGGCATAAGGTCTTTGGTGAGGTCGTTTATGAAATTATCATAAGCGGCATTGTTCACATCGTCCATAGCGGTGCAGGCTGGCTGAGTTGCGCTTGAATAGATATCGGGACACACTACTATCATATCTTCCGCCTCGCCTGCCGCAACAGCATTTCCTATAAGCGCACGCATATTGAGATTCGGGTCGGAAGTATCAGTGAAAGTATCGGGACTCTGCCAGTATCCGTGCATAGCATAGAGTACGGGATATTTTTTATTCTCGCTGTAATTTGCAGGGAGGAGGATATTGAAATTTTTCTGTCTGTTGCAGGTAGTTGACCAGTAGCTGTCTTTTTTTACAGTACCATAGGCAACACCTGCCTTTTCGGTTCTGTCGTCAGCAGATTCACGTTCAACAAGCTGTGAAGAAATTTTTGCGGTATACTCTGCCATAGTCAAATTTTTTGAAGAACTTTCATTTATCGGAAAGTTTTTTTTTGACCGAGGATATATTCCTGAATGAGAGTAACATCTGAGACATTGAAACTGTTGTCACCATTGACATCAGCGGCAAGGGATTCTCTCTTAGATGAGAAACCGCCGTTGACAAGACCTGTTCTTGCGGCTATCATATCAAATACATCGACTGCACCGTCATTATTTATATCACCGAGAGTGAAGTTTACAACTTCCTCTGTTGGTGCTTCGGTAGGAGCTTCTGTCGGGGCTTCGGTGGGAGCTTCTGTCGGGGCTTCGGTAGGAGCTTCTGTGGGAGGTTCAACAGGTGCAGCCCCTGCTATAACAGTACCTTCGGGTGCGCCTACTGCATCATCAATATAGAAATTCTGAGTACCTGATTCTGTTTCAACGTAAAGCTGAACATCTGTTGCGCCTGCGGGGATTTCATAGCTTGTATTAGCGAGGTGCAGCCAGTTGCCTTTAACAGCAGTACCCTGAGCGATAGTTGAATAATGTACTTCGTTGTCAGAGCCTTTATATTGGAGTTTCATGAAGAAATTCTCAGTTGTTTCACCGTCAAAGTACATAACATCTGAACTGAAACTGTATTTCTGACCGGGGACGAAAGTTTTTGTATCAAGAGACTTAGTACCGCCATGCCATGTAGAAGTTCTTTCCTGAACGAGGAGTGATTCCTTACCCTCATAAGCAGTTCTGCCGCTGAGAGTTACAGATGCGCTTCCTCTTGCTTTCCAGTCTGAGACAGTACCCTCAAAAGTATCATGGAAATAGTAGCCGTTTTCATCTTTTTCAGGTTCGGGAGTTTTACCGCTTCCTTCAAGTGAGATAACGAATGTAGAAACGCTGCTTGCGGGGAGCTGTGCGAAGAAACCGCTGCCGTCATTTTCGAGGTTTTCAGTAAGGGCGAGGTTTTCGTTTGCAGAAGTTCTGTAACGGTCAACATCTACAATTTTTTCACCGCTGCCGATATTGAATTTCTGTGCATATCCGTCAGAACTCTTGTTTACAGCAACGACAGTAACCTGATTTTTATTATTTTTGTAAGCTGAAACATAAACGTCCTTTGAAGGAATTTCAGTAGCAGCAATTCTCACATCACCGGGGCGGACGAATTTGCTGTACTGAGCCATGCAGTAGCCTCTCTTGCTTATCTGACCGTTTTCTTTCATAGGGCTGTAACTTCTTCTTATATACCACCATACATAGGCATTAAGACCGCCGACAACAAGACCGTTATGGATATTTTCGGAAACCTGAAGTGATTCAGGCCAGCGGTCATTTGAATCAGCATCACTGTTGGGAACATAAACCTCGGTCATCCAGAGTTCTTTTCCGCTGTTTTCGATAGTGGGGAAATCCATCTGACTGCGCTGAGTTCCATAGAAATGAGTACCAAAAAGGTCAGTATTTGCGAGAGCCTGCGGATTGCTGAAAATTGCGTTGTAAATATCCTTGCGGTACTGGAAGCTCTCAGGGGACATGAGTTTAGCCTTAGTGCCTGATGTAACGGATTTACCATACTGAGCGATAAAGCTCGCAAGGTCACTGGGCGACCAGTAAGTCCATTCAGCGGCATAATCGGGTTCATTCTGAACTGAAACGGAATAGAGGTTAATGCCCTGACCCTCAATATATTTTACAAAATTATTAAGATGCTTTGCATAGTCAGCCCACTTATCTTTTCTGAGCTGATATTTGCCGCCTTTTATAGTATTGTCGCCGTTTATACGCATACTTGCGGGAGGATTCCACGGAGTAGCGAAAATTGTAGCACCAAGAGCCTGCGCACGTTTGGCGGTAGGGACTGCCCTTGCCCATGCACTGCTGTCATCACTGCAATAAATTCTCAGGATAGTAAGACCAAGCTCGTCCTTGCCGTTACCGAAAGCCTTCTGAACCTGAGCATCGGTCATATCGCCCTGAGAAATCCATTCAGGGAGGTTTATACCGCCGAATCCTCTGATAGTCTGATATGTGGTAGTAGTATCAACCGTAACGACATCAGCGGCAGCGGCATCAATTGCAGGAATCATTGAAAAGCCTGTGACAGCCAGTGCTGCTGCTGTGAAAGATGAAATAATTCTTACTGTTATTTTCTTAAAATTCATAAAATCACTCCTCATTTGTAATTATTTGTATTTAATCGAACTAATCACTGTAATAATAATATCATGTTCACAAAAAGTTTACAACCCCTTTTTTGCAGATTTGGTGGACAAAATGAATATAAGTTAAAAAGAAAAACAGCCGTGTACCCAACACGACTGTTTTCTGATTTGTCTACCCTTACAAATAATTTTTTATTTATACCATTAATCCGCCGTTGTGCAGATAGCGGACAACAGTAATAAGCTTATGAAAAATACCAATAATCCAGTTCTGTATCACCGCTGAATACAAGGCAGATATCCTTGTTTCCGCTGACAGATGAAACTGAGGGAACGGTTACTTCTTTCATTGAGCCGTCAAGCTCTGCATAACCGATAACATCACCCGCAGGAGAGCCAACGCAGAATTTAACTGCACCGCCCTTGCCCTTTACAGTTATATTTTTTACACCTTTGCCTAGGTCTGCGCCGCTGACTTTAATCCAGTCGCCCTTGCCGCCCTTGACAGTAGTATCACGGAGACCGTTTACACTTATACCCTTTGACTGATTTGACATTGTTTCAGCCTGAACCTTTGAATAGGGGTCAAGGCTTTCAATCTGTGAACAGCCGCTCATGCTTATATCGCAGGAAATTTTACCTGTTGAGGGGTCGAATTTAGCTTCATTAATCTGAGTTGAACGGTAGTTGCCGTCCTTGCTGTCTTTTGAACGGTCATTGGGGTTATTTTTGTCGATAGCTGTTATACCCATACGGAGAGCCTGAGTACGGGCATGATAAGCAACATAGTATCTGTCCTTGAAAGAAATTATTGAGTGGTGGTTGTTGCCGCCGTTATCCACAACGCCTGTACCGGGGAGGACTTTACCTGCAAGCTGACTGCCTGTCCAGGGACCAAGGGGATTCTTTGAAGTCATGTAGCAGATTTCGCCGCTGCCGAATGAAACACCGTTTGTATTATTTCCCCACGGAACATTCCAGTTTGTGCAGTATGAATAATACCATGTATCATTTATTTTGATAAGGCTTGAATCCTCAAAGAGGTAAGGAGTTTCCATAGTTACTGCGCTGCCGCTGATAGAAGTCATATCCTTGCCGAGTTTAGCGATACGACCTGTTTTGGGGTTAGCCTTGTCTTTTCCGTCAACACCGCCTCCGAAAGCTATATAAGCTTCATCAGTAGCCTCATCGTAATATACACCAGGGTCGAACATCCATACAACGCCCTGACAACCGGGTGTACTCCAGTCAATGAGAGCGTGTCCGAGGGGGTCTGTCCAAGGACCTGTGGGACTGTCAGCAGTAAGAACACCTATACCGCCGCCGCTGTTTGCGAAATAGAGGAAGAATTTAGGTTTGCCGTCTACCATTTTCCAGCAGGCATCGGGAGCCCATGCAGCACCAGCCCATTTTGCAGCACCATTTGAAGTTCTGCCGTTTTTATCAGCAACGGGAATAGCACCGTGGTCAGTCCAGTTCACCATATCTGCGGTAGATACGCAGTTTATAGTACCTGAATCGTAAGTATTAATCTGGAGTCTGCCGTCATTGTAATATTCAAAGGCATCATTGGTTGTGTAGATGTAAAGTCTGCCGTCATAAACCATCCAGCCTGGGTCAGCACCGAAACGCTGAGTAGTCATGGGGTTGTTTTCGCCGTCTTTTTTCCAGCTGTCAGCGATAGTAACGTTATTGAAGATACCTTCAAGAGCTCCTGTATCAATAACCTTTTCCGCAATGGGGAATTTATCTATTTTACCGAGGATATAATTCTGGAGAAGAACGAGGTCATTTACTTCAACTTTTCCGCTCTGGTCAACATCAGCGCACTTCTTTGCGTCATCATCTGCGAAACCGTCAACGAAGCCTTTTCTTGCCTCAATCATATCGAACACATCAATAACACCGTCAAAGTTCACATCACCGCAGCTTATGTCCTTGATTTCAGGCTGACCTGCACCGAGTATGCCGGTACCGCCCACTGCACCGATAACCTCATCAATATAGAAGTTATTGTAAACTTCGTCATCATTTGCGGCAGTCTCGATATAGATTGACATATTTGAAGCATCTGCGGGGATAGTATACTCAGAATTTGCGAGCTGAACCCACTGACCCTTCGGAACGGTTGCGCTTGCGATTTCGTCATAGCAAGCTTTTCCGTTGGCATCTGTATACTGTAATTTCATCATGAAAGTATCGGTATCAGCACCGTCAAAATATTCAACATTAGCAGAGAAGCTGTAAGTTTCGCCTGCTGTGAAAGCTCTTGTGCTGAGAGGATAGCTTGCACCGTTCCATGAAGCAGTTCTGTTCTGAACGAGGAGAGCCTCATCACCTACATAAGCAGTTCTGCCGCTTGTCTGGATTTTAGTGCCGCCTCTGGATTCCCAGTCATTTGTTGTACCCTCGAAACCGTGCTGGAAGTACCAGCCGAAATCATTGGGTTCTTGTTTTTTGATTTCACCGCCGCCTGAATAGTTGCTGCCGTCGCCCCATTCGCTGTCGGGAATCATGCTTGTGAGAGCCTTATAAGCTTCTTTGGGCTGATTGTTGCTGTCATAGAGGAGAGCGTTACTGCCTGCTTTGAGCCATGAATTTGCATCATTGGGACCCCAGATACACACAGCAGTAACACGACCATCGGACTTGGGATTTGTATTCCAATCCATAGCGGCTTTAAAGATAGCCTTATATTTATTAGCCTGATCTGTATATGAATAATTAGCACCGTTATCGTTGAGAATACTTATATCAAGTTCGGTAACCTGAACATCACAGCCGATAGAGAGATATTTGTACATGGCTTCTATGTATGAGTCCGTACCTGCAAAGCCTGTTGCATTAGCGGGAACATGAGACTGCATACCAACACCGTCAAGCAAGCCTTCATCATAAAGTGACTTACACATATTATAAATGCAGTCACGCTTGTGGTCCCAGTATTCGTTATAGTCATTGTAGTAGAGGTCACAGCCTTTGGGAGCATATTCTCTTGCATAGACGAAAGCCTGTCTTACGAAACTGTTATCGCCGTAAACCTGTACCCATGCAGATTTACCGCCCTGACCCTGAACGCTGCTGTCGCCTGCTTCTCTTGCACCGCCAGCGTTGGCAGTTCTGTTGTAGTCATCGCTTACGCACTCGTTGCAGACATCATAAGCATAGAGGTCGAGGTCGGGGTACTGTGATTCGATAGCACCGAACATATTTTTGATATAGCTTTCCATACGGGCATTCATGGTATTTTTATCAACCCACTGACCATAATCGTTGAAATCAGTTTTAAAGAAACGTCCGGGGGTCTGGCTGTGCCATACAAGGGTATGACCTCTCATGCCGATACCATTCTTAACACAGAAATCCATTATAGCCGCTGCCCTGTCAAGAGACACAGCAATTTCATTGCCCTGACACTTAGAGAAGTTAATAGTAGCATCGGGCTTTGTTTCGTTTTCGCACTCAATACTGTTGAAGTCCTTGATGATATTTGCAGTTATTGCGGAGTTCTGTACAGTACCGCCGTTGAGGATATTACCTACACGGAAGTAATCGGCAAATTCATCTTTAAGACCTTTTCCTTCGGGAGCAGCCTTTGCAGATGCGCTTACCTTTCCGGTAACTCTGACTTCATCGAATTTGAAATCATTGATGCTGTCCGTTGTGAGTGTGAGAAGGTACTCATAAGTATTTGCGGGGGCTTTATAGGATTCTGAAATATCAGTCCATTCGCCTGCCTTTGCATTTACGGAAGCGAGTTCAACAATAGTTTCCTCGTCAGTATTCAAATCCTTATACATAAGATTAAGGTGGAAAGTTTCATCTGTATCGCTGTAAACCTTCATATTGTATGTATATTTCACACCGCCGCTGAGGTAAAGACCCTTAGATGAAGATGCGCCGTCTGATGCGCTCTGACGGTCTGTAACGGTCATACCTCTTGAACCGTTGAAGCCCTTTAAATTTTCGGCAGTAACAGTAACATTTTCTGAATTTCCGTGCCAGCCGTCATAGTTCACTTCAAAAGTATCGCATACGATTTCCGAAGCATACACGGGCATGAACATCTGAGGCATAGCCGCAAATGAAGAAGCAAGACAAGCTGCGGCAGTAATTGCAGCGTATAATTTTTTTCTGCTCATGAAAATCATCTCCTTAATAATCAATCAATTTGTAACCGTTGTTGTTAATTACATTATACACTGTTCATTATTTGTTCACAACCCACAATTTGCAGATTTGGTGGAAAAAATGAAGATTGTATTTATTGACAGCATAAAATTTATATGGTATAATAGAATTACAAAAAAATTTAAATATGCGAGGTATATTATGAATATTATAAACAAAAAAATTGACGGCGGCAACCCTTTTGACTGGGGCAGGACATCAGCCGACTATGCAAAGTTCAGGGATATCTACCCCGAAATATTTTATAAAAAAATTACCGAAAGAGGACTGTGCATAAACGGTCAGAAAGTTCTTGACTTGGGAACAGGTACAGGAGTTCTTCCGAGAAATATGTACAGATACGGCGCAGAATGGACAGGCACGGATATTTCTGAAAATCAGATAATACAGGCTCGGAAACTTTCAGAAGAAAACAGTATGGATATAAAATTCATAGCATCACCTGCGGAAAATATTGATTTCCCCGAAAAATCCTTTGACATAGTGACAGCCTGTCAGTGTTTCTGGTACTTTGACCATAACGTTTTAATCCCGAAAATTTCACAGATACTCAAAGACAACGGAAAACTGATAATATTATATATGGCATGGCTTCCGTTTGAGGGTAAAATCGCAGGAGAAAGCGAAAAGCTCGTTCTAAGATATAATCCCGACTGGACAGGCGCAGGAGAAACAAGAAAACCTATATGGATACCCGATATCGTCAATGAGTATTTTAATCTCACCGACCACGAAGAATACGACCTTAACGTACATTTTACAAGGGAAAGCTGGAACGGAAGAATAAAAGCCTGCCGTGGAATAGGCGCATCTCTTGACAGCGAAAAAATAGCATCATGGGAAAATGAACACAGAAAACTTCTCGAAAATATCGCACCTGAAGAATTTGACATACTTCACTATGCTGCAATTGCAGTATTGCAGAAAAAATAAAAGGCGGTGCAGCAATGAAAGAACACCCTCTTATAGGAATAATATCCGCAAAAGTTTCAGACCCTGAACAACACCTCATTCTCGGAGGAATACTCTCACAGGCTGAAAAAGAGGGGGCATACACGGCAGTTTTTTCCAATATATACAATTTTAACGAATACTTTGCAAATACCGAAGTAGAAAATAAAATATATGAACTTGTCTCATCACCGAGACTTGACGGGATAATATTAATAGCAGAAGCAATACTCCACCCGTCTATACAGCAGTACATATATGAAAGATTTTCAAAGCTGAACATTCCCGTAGTAGTCATAGGTGCAGAAATTGAAGGATTCATATGCATAAACAATGATGTCCGCAAGGATATGCAGGATATCGCAAGACATATAACAGATGTACACGGCTTTACAGTAATAGATGTCCTTACAGGATACGAAAATATTGAAACATCAAGAGAAAGAGTCGAAGGCGTAAGAGATATCCTCACAGAAAGAAATATTCCCTTTGGTGACGAAAATATAATATACGGTGACTTCTGGACAACGTCAGGCGAAAAACTCGCCATGGAATATATAAGCGGAAAAAGACGTATGCCGCAGGCTCTCATATGTGCAAGCGACTATATGGCATACGGAGTTATAGACACATTTTTTGAACACGGAATAAATGTCCCCGATGATATCACAGTCACAGGCTATGAATACGCAGGGAAACGCTTTTATCACTCCCCTGTTCTTACTACATACAGGCGCAGCAGAAAGACCCTAGGCGAAAAAGCCGCAGATATACTTTGCAGTATGATAAAAAATACCCAGCCGAAAAATATCCCGCTTAACGGCTGTATGGTACTCGGAGATACCTGCAAATGCGGGACGGACAAGTATTTTTTCGGTCAGGAACTCAACGAAATCCGCAATATACAGTATTATGCAGACCTCAACATCTCAGGAAACTTTGAACAGCAGCTCACAGTATGCCGTTCAATATCCGACTATATACATACCTTGCAGGAATTTGCCTACCTGATAAGAAATATAAAGGGAATATATCTCTGTCTGTATGAAAACTGGTGCAATATATCCGAAAAAACAGATATGTCCAAAAAATCCGATGACGAAATAATGACGCTTTACAGAGTTATAAGCCCTGTTGAAGTCACGTCCGAACCGCATTTCTTCACAAGGAAAATGCTCTTTACGGAAAAGCTTTACGGTGCGGGAGACAAGTATTTTCTTTATTTTATACCCATGTTTTCGGCAGGAATCGACCTCGGATATTTTATATTCCAGTATACCGAACCAGACTGTTACGACACCATGGCGGTAGAATGGATAAAATCAGCAGTAAATGCACTTATCGTTCTGAAAATGAAAAATGACATACATGAACTCATTGAATGTAACAATCTCTCAGAATTTCACGATACCGCAACAGGTCTTTACAACGCAAAGGGACTTTTAAGCGAACTCGCAAACACTGTCGCAAAATCAGACATTAATGACAAAATATCCGTGGTAATGGTAAAAACAGGAATTTTTTCGGACGACAGCAGAATTGAAGAAAAAAATATTTCCCTCAAAATCGACAAGGAAACCGCTGAATGTATGAAAAAAATTTCAGACAACGCAAACTCATTCTGCGGTAAATACAAAGAAAGACAGTATCTGCTTGTATCATCAGGAGATATTCCCGATGACTGCGACAAGAATATCTCAGACAAGATAGAAGTGATAATCAGTCATTCACCGCTTTACAGCAGTAAATACAGTTCAGGGAGCATAATAACATCAGGAATTACAGTTTCAGCAGAAAATTTTTCATCAGATGAAGTTATTTCACACCTTGAAAACGAAATATCACTCAAATCAGCACAGATTTCAGGTCAGTCAAAAGTTTCCGATTATGTTAAATATGTAAATATCCGCACAGAAATATATAAATATCCCGACCGAAAATGGGACGCTCAGGAATCATGCAGGAATTTTCAGCTCAGTTACGGGCATTTCCGTGCGGAATACAAGAAAATATTCGGCATAAGCTTTCACCGTGACCTTATACAAAGCCGGATATCAATGGCAAAATATCTCCTCATGACAAGTTCGCTTAGTATAAGCACAATCGCCCTGAAATGCGGATATGAAGACGATAAGTATTTTCTCAGACAGTTCCGCACAATCACAGGCTCTACACCAAATTCATACAGGCGGTTAAAATAATTACTGAAAGGACATCTTATGAATATCAAGGAAATAAACGACCTCACACTCCCCGAACTTATCCCCTACAAATGCACCTCGGAAGTACAGCTTATGCACTATTTTGAACCGGACGAGGGAATGTTTATTGCAGAAAGCCCGAAAGTCATACGTCGTGCGCTCGATGCAGGATATGAACCGATTTCAATGCTTGTGGAAAAGAAATACATCACAGGACAGGCAAGTGATATAACTGAACGCTGCGGAAATATAACAGTATACACTGCACCGTCTGAAATTCTTACAGAAATAACAGGATTCAAACTTACTCAGGGCGCATTGTGTGCGATGAGAAGAAAAAAACTCCCCTCCGCAGATGATATCATCAGAAATGCAAAACGTATAGCCGTACTTGAAGATATCATGAATCAGACAAATATCGGAGCGATATTCCGTTCAGCAGCCGCACTTGATTTTGATGCGGTACTTCTGACAAAAGCTTGCAGTGACCCTCTGTACAGGCGTTCAATAAGAGTAAGCATGGGAACGGTATTCCAGATAAAATGGGCATATCTTGACGATAATTCCCCCGAATATGTGAATTTCCTCAAAGAAAAAGGATTCACAACAGCGGCAATGGCTCTGCACAACAATAATATATCAATAGATGATGAAAGGATTTATGCAGAAAAATTAGCCGTAATACTCGGAACAGAAGGCGAAGGTCTCAAAGAAGAAACAATTGAATCATCTGACTACTGCGTAAAAATACCCATGGCAAACGGAGTTGATTCACTGAATGTTGCGGCAGCGAGTGCAGTAATATTCTGGCAGTTGAGAAAAAAATAAAAAATATCCCTGTAAATCAATACAGGGATATTTTTTATACTGTAAGATAATCAATAATTTCGGCTATCTGATTTTGTGAAAGTGACTGCAAATAAAGCAGTTCATATGTATTGCTGTAAGCACCGAGCTGAGTGCGGAGCTGAATAATTTCATCGGCAACAGATTCATCAACATACGGCAGAAGCATAAGAATTTCCTTATCGGCAGTATTTATATTTATGGGGATACAGTCATCAAGTGTAAGCGGAGGCTCTGTCAGAATTTCCTCCTGATATTCAGGTTCATCGGAAATAATTTCCTCACAGACCTCCTCAACGGGATAGACAGGATTTTCGACATAGATAAAATCCCTGATTTCAGCGAATATTTTTTCGCCTATACCGTTTACATTCATAATTTCCTCGATATTATTGAAACCGCCCGTTTCATTTCTGTAATATATTATCTCATCTGCGAGGTAGTCACCGATACCTTTAATTCTGGTTAAATCCTCTTTTTCGGCAGTATTTATATCTATATACGGAACATCATCAACAAAGTCGCTTGTTTCCGTTTCAAAAGATACGTCAGGAACGTCTGTATTTTTTGGTTTTGAAGAAGTCGTTGAAGAAACAGTTGTAACTGATTTAGTTGAAGTAACTGAAAAAACAGCAGAAGTTACAGTTGTCTGATATGAAGAAGTTGAAACAGATGAAGTTACCAGAGATGTAACCTGCTCCGAATGAGATTCGACAATACTTGATTTTGGGTTAATCACAAGCACAGCCCTGTTATTTTCCGCACTTGTTTCCATAATCATTGAAATGCAGGCTGAAACAGCGATTATGGCAGATGATATGGCGGCTATTATTTTGATTCTGTCTTTCAAAGTCACACCTCTGAAAACGGATACTTATTTTGATGATTTTTTCTTATTTATTCTTTTATTTTTTATAAACGGAATAAGAACAGCAATGCCTGCGGCAATTAACGCACCTGCTGCGAGGAATTTCGGAAGATGAGCTTTAAGTGCAGAGATTTTATTTTCTTTTTCCTCAGCAGTTTCAGGTTCTGTTTCAGGTTCAACAGTTTTCAGGTCAGATTCATAAGCTTCAAAAGATACAGATATATCTCTGAAAGAATATTTTCTTCCGACAGCATATTCACTCATGGCTCTGTAAGGCTTGATAGCAAGCGAATAGTCTTCGGGAGTTACAGCGATATCATTGCAGAAATATTCTCCCTCTATGCTGTTTGAAGCGAACACAAAATCTGATTTAAAAGTTTTTCCGAGGAAATTATAATATATATTTTTTTCAACGCAGTCTTTGAGAGTATAACTGCGGAGGAGATTTTTTTCGGGGATAACCGAAACAACACCCCATGAACCAGCCATATCGGAAGTATCATTTTTGTCGGGAAATGATAGTTTCTGACACTTGTTATTTGCGAACGTATATACATAAACGCCTGAATCCTGAGTAGATTTGGGAGATATAAAGAGTTCAGGGGTTTCATCGCCGTTGATATCGTACAAATCCCATGAAGAAGTATCCTCGCTGAAATCGTCAGTACCCTCAAAATATCTCAATACAGCGGAATAGGCTTCTTTCCAGCTCATAAAGACTTCGGAGCTGTC
>ODAI010350202.1_pt1 | contig 27142 bp, 12 predicted proteins | sample 1539321 | NCBI WGS metagenome assembly ODAI01 (sample SAMN02144231, study PRJEB22623) | gut metagenome | biome: sheep rumen | host: Ovis aries | place: New Zealand
AAGGCGAAGCAGAAGGCATCAGGAAGGAGAGGTTGGAAAACGCCCGCAAGATGAAGCAACTGAACATCGATATCAGTACCATCAGCCAGGTGACAGGATTAACGGCAAAAGAAATAGAAGCTATCTGACATCGAAGGCCCTCACCCACTCCTTCAAAGGCTCCACGGCCTCGGTATGCTCAGGATAATAGCGGAGCATGACGGTGATGAGTCGCGTAGAGTCGTCTATCACCTTGCCGAAATACTCCCATTCCTCGTCGGCCCCCTCCTGGATGCTGTAGCGGTCAGTGACCTCCGTCAGGTCGGCCCCCATACCCATGAGCTGTTGTGAGGGACTGCGGAGCATGCTGTCGGTGCTTTCGGTCATGATGGAGATGGAGATGTCGTCCATCATGAAGATCTCTTGACTGCCCACCTCATCTGGCAACTCCTGGTGAACGAGGAAGGAGGGATAGTTGATATCGAAGCCCAGGCGCTGGCTGTGGTAGCGCATCAGCTGCCACTGACCCATGCGGATGGTCATGCTGTCGTCGCTGGTGAGCTCGCTGACGTAGGCCCTGGGCTGCTGCCGTCCACCGCAGCTGCCTAAGAAGGCAGCGGCGAGGAGGATTGCTATGACGGTACGGTTAATCATTGACGATGGTGATTCTGCCTTGTGGCTTGGCATAGACAGACGGAATGACCCCCTTGAGGTGGTCTTCCAGATACTGGGTAATAACATCGCGGCTGAGGGCGGAAGATGCCTTGCGGACGCGACACTCCTTGAGCACGTTAGCGAAGCCGCCTCCCTTGTAATAGGCTGTCACGGCTACGGTATAGGTATCATCGAGGTCGATGGGCTCGTAGTCGTCATCATCGGCCACCAGCACGTCGGTGACGGTATGGCTGGCCGTGTGGATGGTGTACTTCAGACCAGAGCACTGAGGGAAGTTGCCGTCGAGCTCGGGCGTGATGGCGGTGCTCTTGCGAAGGGCCTCCACGATCTGGGCTCCCGTGGCCTCAATCATGTATACCTGCTGGTCGTAGGGCGAAAGGGCTGTCACGTTGCCATAAGTGATGCTGCCTGCATGGACTCCGTTACGCAGTCCTCCCCCGTTCTCGAGGGATATGTCGGCTCCCATGAAGTGGCGGTAGGCATCGGTGGCCAGGTCGCCGGCATTGGTTTCACGATGGCGCACGACGTAGATATCGTTCTCGTCGGTGACCTCGAGGGGGAACTCGCTCCTGCAGACCACACGGTTGACGACGGCGTCCATAAGCGTCTTCACGCTGTCGGTGGTGGCCGTGACCCGTGCATTGGTGTAGGGGATATCGGCACGGGGGATGAGATGGGTGGTGAAGCGTCCGTCCTTGATGAGCAGCTTGCCCACGTAGGCCAACTGGGTGCCCGTCTGGCTGATGCCGATGACCTGATGGTCGAGATTGGCCACCTGGTCGTGGGGAATCACGGAGTGGCTATGGCCGTCGAGCACCACGTCGATGCCCTTGGTGGCGGCTATCATCCGGTGGGAGTCGAAGCCCATCGACTGCGTCTCCTCGCCGACGTGGGAGATCATCACCACATAGTCGGCACCCTCGCTGCGAGCCTGGTCAACAGCCTGCTGAATGAGGCTATAGAACTCCTCGCGCTTCAGGGTATAGGCCAGCCGGTCGTGGTCGTCGTAGAAGGCATAGCTCTCGAGGATCATCGTCTCGGGTGTCACGGCTCCCACGAAGGCGATGCGCTTGTCGCCGAACTGGTGGATGACGTAGGAAGGGAAGTAGGGCCTGGGAGCACCCACGTCGTAGAAGTTAGCACACACCACCGGAGCCTTGACCTTGGCGAGCAACTCTTTCATACGCGGCACGCCATAGTCGAACTCATGGTTGCCGAGAGTAATGGCCTGATAGCCCACCTGGCGCATGATGTCGACGATGTACTGGCCCCGGGAGATGGCCCCGGGCGTGCCTCCCTGGAGGAAGTCACCGCAGCAGACGATACCGACGAAGGCCGTATCGCTGCTTTGGATGGCATCGCGGAGGCCTGCCAGACGGGTATAGCCGTCGATGCCGCAGTGGACATCGTTCTCATAGAGGATTACGATACTCTTGGCCTGCTGCCGCACGGGAGCAGCTGCAGGACGGTGCTTCGTGGTGGCACAGCTGCCGAACAAGGCTACGGCTACGCCCACAAGGATAAGATTCCGGAACTGATGCATAAGCGATTACTTGATTGTTAGCTGCAAGGATGTCACTCCCACTCGATGGTGGAAGGTGGTTTTGAGGAGATGTCATAGCAGACGCGGTTGACGCCTCGCACCTTGTTGATGATCTCATTCGACACCTGGGCCAGGAAGTCGTAGGGCAGATGGGCCCAGTCGGCTGTCATGGCATCGGTGGAGGTGACGGCGCGCAGGGCCACAGGATGCTCGTAGGTACGCTCATCGCCCATCACGCCGACGGAGCGGACGGTAGAGAGCAGCACAACGCCTGCCTGCCACACCTGATCGTAGAGTCCCCACTCCCGAAGGGCGCGGATGTAGATATCGTCGGCATCCTGCAGGATGCGCACCTTATCGGGCGTGATGTCGCCCAGGATGCGAACGGCCAGTCCGGGGCCGGGGAAGGGATGGCGCGTGATAAGATGCTCGGGCATGCCCAGCTGACGACCCACACGGCGCACCTCGTCCTTGAAGAGCCACTTGAGGGGCTCGCATAGCTGGAGGTTCATCTCCTTGGGGAGTCCCCCCACGTTGTGATGGCTCTTGATGACCTTGCCCGTGATATTCAGGCTCTCGATGCGGTCGGGATAGATGGTGCCCTGGGCAAGCCAGCGGACTGCACCCTCCTCACCTCCCACGGAAGGAGAGGAATTGATGATGGATTTTGCCTCGGCATTAAACACCTCGACAAAGTCGCGGCCAATAATCTTGCGCTTCTCTTCCGGATCGGTGACGCCGGAGAGATCGGCGAAGAACTTGGCACTGGCATCGACACCCACGACATTGAGACCAAGGCCCTGATAGTCGTCCATCACCTGACGGAACTCATTCTTGCGCAACATGCCGTGGTCGACAAAGATACACGTCAGGCGGGAGCCGATGGCACGATGGAGCAGCACGGCGGCAACGGAGGAGTCGACACCTCCCGAGAGGCCGAGGATGACACGGTCGTGCCCCAGCTGCTGCTTGAGTTCGGCCACGGTGGAGTCGACGAACGAGGCTGCACTCCACTGCTGACGGGAGCCGCAGATGCCGACCACGAAATTGCGGAGCAGGAGTGTGCCCTGAAGGGAGTGGAACACCTCGGGGTGGAACTGTACGGCCCAGACATCCCTGGTGTTCCAGAAGGCGGCATTCGTCACGTCCTTGGTGCTTCCGATGACCTGAAAGCCGTCGGGGATGGCGGTGATAGTATCGCCATGCGACATCCATACCTGAGAGTGTTCCTCGAAGCCTCTGAAAAGCGGATTGGAGACGTCGACCGTCTCAAGGTTTGCCCGTCCGTACTCACGGCTGTCGGCCTTCTCGACCTTTCCACCGAGTGTGTGGGAGATAAACTGTGCACCGTAGCAGATGCCCAGCACGGGAATGCGTCCCACGAACTGCGAGAGGTCGACCTTGAAGGCATCGGGGTCGTGGACGGAATAGGGTGATCCACTGAGTATGACGCCTATCACCGAGGGGTCGTCCTTGGGAAACTTGTTGTAAGGCAGTATCTCGCAGAAGGTGTCAAGTTCGCGCACCCGACGACCAATCAGCTGAGTGGTTTGGGAGCCGAAGTCCAGGATAATAATCTTCTGTGTCATTATGTATTCGTTTAATTCGTAAAATCTGTAGTAGTGAGGAATGCCTCTGCCTGTTCGAGCGTGTCGATCTTACCCACATCGAGCAGTCGGAGGTCTTTCTTCTCCCATCCGATGAATGCCCGTTGGTGGCAGTACTTCAGGTAGAAGTCAATGATGCCGAAACGCTCGGGCATCGTTTCCAGAAGGGGGAAGACGGATGGCCACAGGATATGTATACCACTGAAAGCCAACCGCTTGCACTCCGACGGGTCAAGTCCTTGATAGGGACTGCGCACCTCGCCCGTATCGATGTTGGTCCATCCGTCAAGAATCATCTCATCGTCGAAGAGCAGATAGCGCTTGGTGGTACGACGGCTCACCAGCAGGAGTGCATCGGGCGCACACTGGGTATAGTCCTCGTGTGCGAAATCGAGGTTGCTCAGTATATCGACATTGTGTATCAGGATGGGACTCTCGGGGTCGAAGAGCGGCAGTGCCTTCCGGATGCCGCCACCCGTCTCGAGCAGTCCGGCGGACTCATCGCTGATACGGATGTCGAGTCCGAAATTGCGGTTCTCATGCAGGTAGTCGACAATCTGTTGCGCAAAGTGGTGCACATTGACGACGATGCGCTCATAGCCAGCAGCCTTGAGCTTATGGATGACATGCCAAAGAAGAGGTTGCCCCCCCACCCTGACGAGTGCCTTGGGCATCGTGTCGGTCAGGGGCTTGAGGCGCGTCCCGAGTCCGGCTGCGAATATCATAGCCTGTTTCATGGGCACAAAATTACGCAAAAAAGGGAGAAAAAACAAATAAAACGATATTTTCTTATACCTTTTTATAAATAAATGAGGGCAGAAGTTTGAAAGTTGTCAGAAAAATCACTAACTTTGCAGGCGAAAAAGGAACAAATTAAACTATTATATAACATTAAAAAGGAAAGATTATGAAAAAACTGTTTTTAACGATGCTCGTGATGCTCGTCAGTATGAGCACTATGGCTCAGGATAAGAAGTGGGGCGCTGGTCTGAACATTCTCTACGGCACAAAAATCAATAACATCGGATTTGGTGTCAAGGGTCAGTACTATGCTACGGAGGCAATCCGCGTGGAAGCCAACGCCGCCCTCTTCATGAAGAACGACAAGTTCAAGAAGGATGATGTAGAGGTGGGCATGAAGATGTGGGACGTAAACGCCGTGGCCCATTACCTGATTCCCGTGGCATCAGATAAGGCGTTTATCTATCCACTGGTTGGCGTGGGACTCACCAACTGGGTACAAAACGCTCTCAAGGCCAGCACCAGGTTTACCATCAATGCGGGTGCTGGTTTCCAGTTCGACGTGGCCGAGGACTTCGCCATCAATGTCGAGGCCAAGTACCAGGTCGTCAAGGATTACGGTCAGGGAGTGTTCGGCGTAGGTGCCGTCTACAAGTTCTAACAGAACAGGGAATCGAAAAGCGGGGCTTCTGCCCCGCTTTTTTCATTTCTGTGCCTCAAGTGTCTGGGTGATACCCTGCTCACGATGACAGATACGCACCTCGATGCCGAACTTCTCGTGGATGTGCTCTGCCAAATGCTGGGCAGAATAGACGCTGCGGTGCTGACCGCCCGTACAGCCGAAGGAGAACATCAGTGAGGTGAAGCCACGCTGGATGTAACGTCGCACATGAGCATCAGCCAGGCGATAGACGGAATCGAGGAACGTCAGGATCTCACCATCGTCCTCGAGGAAACGGATAACGGGCTCGTCGAGCCCTGTCAGTTTCTTGTAGGGCTCATAGCGCCCGGGATTGTGGGTACTGCGACAGTCGAACACGTAGCCGCCTCCGTTGCCGCTTTCATCCTCAGGGATGCCCTTGCGATAGGAGAAACTGTAGACCTTGACCACCAGCGGTCCCTGTGCATCGTACTTCGAGAAGGTGGCAGGGCCGTCGGCAGGATGGGCCTTATAGGGGTTGAGGTCGGTGGTCTTGTAGCCATCGGCACGACTGGCCACGGCATCTATCTGCTGGAACTGGGGTAGCTCGGTAAGCCGACGCAGCACATCCATTAGGTAAGGATAGTGGAAGACGGTGGCCGATGCGAGCAGCTCGCGCAGGTTCTGGATGGCCGGGGGGATGGACTCTATGAAATGCTTCTTCTGCTCGAAATAGCCCCGGAAGCCATAAGCGCCCAGCACCTGGAGCGTGCGGAAAAGCACAAAGAGCGTCAGGCGACTGACGAAATGGCGCACGGGAGGCACCTCGGTATAGTTCTTCAGCGAGTTATAGTACTCGTAGACCAGTTCGCGCCGCAGTTTATGGGGATATTTCGCCGAAGCCTGCCACAGGAAGGAGGCCACATCATAGTAATAAGGCCCTTTGCGCCCTCCCTGGTAATCGATGAACCAGGGATTGCCGTCGTGGTCGAGCATCACGTTGCGGGCCTGGAAGTCACGGTAGAGGAAGCTCTCCACTTGGGGCACGGGATTACCGAGATCGGTAGTCAGGTCTTTGGCAAAGAGTCGGAAGTCGGCCTCCAACTTCAGTTCGTGGAAGTCGAGCTCGGTAGCCTTCAGGAAACAATACTTGAAGTAGTTCAGGTCGAAAAGCACACTGTCGACATCAAACTCTGCCTGCGGGTAACAGTTGGAATAGTCGAGTCCGCGTGCACCTCGAATCTGTACGTTGGGCAACTCGCGGATGGTGCGCCTGAGCAATTCCTGCTCTTTCAGGGTGTAGCGCCCCCCAGCCTCCCGACCTCCACGGATGGCATCGAAAAGCGATGTAGAACCGAGGTCAGTCTGCAGATAGCGCAACTGGTCGTCGGAAGTGGCCAGGATCCTGGGCACAGGGAGTTTCTTACGGGTGAAATGCTCCGTCAGATAGATGAAGGCGTGGTCTTCGTCACGACTGGTGCCGATAACGCCCACCACGGTCTGTCCTTCGCTGTCAGTAAACCTGAAGTAGGTGCGGTTGCTTCCGCCTCCTGGTATTTGTTGCACATTGGCAGGCTCCTCACCTCGCCACTGTCTGTAAAGTTCTAAAAGTCGTTCCATATTTCATTCTTTCATTCCTTCATTTTTACATTCCTCCAAAGTGACTCCCATCAGCCCTATCACCACATCGTTGGAGAGTGTGCGTAGGGTGAGTGAGCGCAACTCCTTCCGGGGGTCAAGTGCCATCCGCAGCATCTGGGCTGCACCGCCAGGAATCTCACGGCCATATACCCCCTCAATACCGAGCGCCTTGCCCAGGTCGCGACTAACGATGCCGTTGGAGAGACAGACACGATACGGACGAGGCATTGCTGTCTGAAAGGCCAGGCCGTCGATGTAGTAGTCTTGCTCTATGGGACACCAGTTGTCGGGATTTCGCAGTGCCAATGTGTCAGCAGTGCCGTCGGTATAGGTAGCAATCACAAGGCCATTGTCGATCCGGCTCTGCATGTGGTTGGTGCTTCCGGCCATCAACAGCCAGGCGCCCCTGGCCCTACCCTTCACAGGAATCACCACGGAGTCGGGATAGTTGTCCCACAGCGAGGTGTAGACGATGTTCTTTCCCTCTTTGGGTGTGCTGAAGGGAACGCCAGCCATCTCGAAGATACCATTACGGATGAGCGTACGGAACACGGAGTCGTTGATTTCTGCCGTCAGCTGCGGATGGCACCATTCGCCGATGCCTTGCGTGGGAATCTGCAGCGTAGTGGTCTGCGGACGTGGCGAGAGGTATTCGTTCTTGAAGATGTCGTCCACCTCGGCATTGAAGTAGCCATCGATGTCGAGCGGAAGGAGTTTCCTGACGTTCAGACTATCTATTTCCCCTCCTGAGTTAGGAGAGGTCAGGAGTGGTCTGCGCTCGAGCTCTGCCCGCTTGCTACCGAAGGGACGCATGAACGAATGATTGTCCTGATGCTTACTCAGACCACTCCGTCCTCCGGACACCCCACCTGACTCAGGAGTCGAAATGATGACCTGATGCGTTTCGGCCGTTCCCTCGATGTCGCGATACTCACCATTATCGAGGTTCTGGCGGAGGATAACTTTCAGCGGCTGGCGAAAATGCTGAGTAACCTCATAGATATCCCTGCCGCCCTCACGCCTGAACGTATACTCCAGGTAGGGGGTCTTCACCGAGGCTCTCTCCCACTCTTTCGGGAATCCGGGACGGATGACGCATACGCCGTCGAGGGCCTGGGGAATGATGCCGAAGAGCCCCTGCAGCAAAGTGCGCGAGGAGATGCCGATGCAGTCGCCGAAGTCACGATAGCACTCACCACGGGCAGCATCGTAGTAGCTGATCTGTCCGAAATTGGCAGGTGACTGTCCGTAGTACATCTGGTCCAGAATGTTGGCCTTCATCAGCCTGAAGGCCTCCTGGCTGCGTCCTGCTTCGAAATAGGCCAGCACGGTGTGCATCACCTCGGCAGCTGCCACATTGTTGATGCTCCAGGAATAAGGCAGCCAGTCACTGGTAGAAATAGTCTGATAGCCAGTGTCCTCCACGTCGATATGGGGGATATGTTCATCTATATATCGTGTAGCCTGCCAGGCCTGCTGAGGGGTACATGCCCCACAGTCTATCGGGGTATAGATGCTCCATACGGCAGGATGCTCATGACGGCGCTTCAGTCCCATCGCGTCCTGATATTCCGCCCACACGCCTTTCTGCGGCATCCACAGCCGCTCGTTCATCGCCCGGAGGATGGCCTCGGCCTCCGCAGCGTATGGTTTCGGATCTTCGCCTATCAGCTCCGCAATGCGTGCTGCCAGACGGTTACCGCGATAGTTGTAGGCAGAACTGTGGGTCACGGCTCCACCGCTATAGTAGAGTGCATCCGAGGCCCAGATGCAACAATAGGCATCATAGAGATGGTCGCCGTCAGGGTCATAGTTGCGCTTCTCCCAGGCCAGGTGCCGCTCGATGACAGGCCACATCCGACGCATATAAGCCGTATCGGCATCATACTGGAAGTGCCAGAGCAGCTCGTCGATGTAGTTGAGGTTCATGTCGTAGTGGTGCATCTGGTCGTTGCGCTCCGGATTCCGACAGATATAGCCGTTGGAATACATCTGCGTGCCCCACTTCTTCTCGGCACGCGCCAAGTTCATCTTCGGGTCTTGCGAAGGATGGGGAATCGTAGGCTCCACGGCCGTCACCTGACTCTTGGCATAGGCATTGAAATGACTGACGGCACGATCATTCCATCCCAGGACATCGCCCAGATAGCCTGCACGCCATCCTGCCAGCGGCATGCGCCAGCCTATGCAGCCGTGTAGCCAAGTCTGTCCGTCCCAGTCGCCGTCGGCTGCCAATACCAGAGCACTGCCAAGAGTATTGATGTAGGGGTCGGGGGTGTCAAAGACGATACGCGAGGCCAGTTCCATGTTATGTTGTAGGATGTCATGGCCGTCCTGCCGGCCTTGCACGAGCGTCACGGGCTTCACCTCATCGAGGGCCACCTCAAGGAAGCAGGCCCCTCCCTCAGTCGTTACCGTCACCTCCTGCAGCACGCTGTCGGCAGCCTCCAGACAACCGGGCTTGTCGGCGCCGATGTCACCATTTCTGTGCAGTTTGGGCTGTGCGATGGGACAGACGATGGCCTTCACCCGTGCCGAGTCGCCCATCCACGGGGCCAGGAATGTGAAGAGCGCCCCCTCGCGGTCGTGATGGGCCATGACCACGATGCCCAGGGTGTCGGCCCACTGCGGATGAGTGACCCCGTAATACCTTGCCCCAGGGATGCTGCCCCCATAGAGTGCCTTACAGTCCAGTTGGTCGAGGGCATAAGTCCGCCCGCCGTAGTCCATCTCGAAACGGATGTTGCGATGATGTCCCTTCTTGACGACGGCAAACACGGGACGGTCGGAAGTCTCCAGCCGCCAGTCGGTGTGGCCGCCATACAAAGCCCGTGTATAACGGTTGGTGCCATTGGTACAGACGAAGGCGCCGCCCTCAGGGAAATACTGTTGCTGACGCTTCACTCCGATTTTGTCGAGATTATACGACTTCGACTCGATGAAGTCCCCTATCTTCTGCTTTTGGCCGAAGACAAGGATGCTGACAAGCAATGCTGATAGTAGCCACAGTTTTCTCATACGCTGCAAAGTTACAACAAATATTTGAAACTTAAGTTGTCTTTGCCGTAAAAGTTGCCTTTGCGTCGTATAAAACAAAAAAACCGATTGTCTCCCGACAACCGGTTCAAAAAACAAACTACTTAAAAACTAATCTACTAAAACAAATCAAAAAAAATATCTCTAACTCAGAAGTTTCTAATACTTTCATGCGGAAAGACAATAGAAATCTTTCCACGGTGCAAAGTTACGTCAAATATCTATATCATGCAAGAAATATACATAAAAAAATGATTGTGTGCGCACAAAAATACAAAAAAATAGGGATGAACTTTCACGTCCATCCCTACTTTTGTTAAGTAAACTTTGCAAAATTATACTATTCCTGCGAAATATCCAACACCATGCCGGATTACATCATGCCGCCCATGCCCGGTGCACCGCCCATTGGCATAGCAGGCTCTTTCTCGGGCTTGTCTACGATAAGGCACTCCGTAGTGAGGAACATACCGGCGATAGAGGCAGCATTCTCCAGAGCTACACGAGCCACCTTGGCAGGATCGATCACACCTGCCTCGCGCAAATCCTCGTAGACATCGGTACGGGCATTATAGCCATAGTCGCCCTTGGCCTCGCGCACCTTCTGAACCACCACGGCACCCTCGCCACCAGCGTTGGTGACAATCTGGCGAAGCGGCTCCTCAATGGCACGGCAGATGATGTTGATACCGGTCTGCTCGTCGGCATTGTCACCCTTCAGACCTGCCAGAGCCTCCTGGGCACGGATATAGGTAGTACCACCACCGGCTACGACACCTTCCTCGATGGCTGCACGGGTAGCGCAGAGAGCATCGTCCACACGATCCTTCTTCTCCTTCATCTCTACCTCAGAGTTGGCACCGACATAGAGCACGGCCACGCCACCAGCCAACTTAGCCAGACGCTCCTGCAGCTTCTCCTTGTCGTATGAAGAGGTGGTCACCTCAATCTCCTTCTTGATCTGGGCGATACGATCCTGGATGGCCTGCTTGTCGCCAGCACCATTGACGATGGTGGTGTTGTCCTTCGACACTGTCACCTTGTCACAGGTACCGAGCATCTCGAGCGTAGCCTGCTCCAGCTTCAGACCCTTCTCCTCGCTGATAACCACACCACCAGTCAGCGTAGCGATATCCTCGAGCATGGCCTTACGACGGTCACCAAAGCCAGGAGCCTTCACGGCGCAGATCTTCAGACCACCGCGCAGACGGTTCACCACCAGTGTGGTCAGAGCCTCAGAGTCTACATCCTCGGCTATCACCAACAAGGGGCGTCCGCTCTCAGCAGCAGGCTGCAGGATGGGCAGGAAGTCTTTGATGTTAGAGATCTTCTTGTCGTAGATCAGGATATAAGGATTCTCCATCACGCACTCCATCTTCTCCGAATCGGTGATGAAGTAAGCCGACAGATAACCACGGTCGAACTGCATACCCTCGACGACACCGATGTGGGTGTCACGGCTCTTCGACTCCTCGATGGTGATCACACCGTCCTTCGACACCTTGCGCATAGCCTCGGCCAGCAGCTCACCAATCTCCTTGTCGTTGTTGGCACTCACGGTAGCCACCTGCTCAATCTTGTCGTAGTTGTCACCCACCAGCTCAGCGCTCTTGGCGATGTGGTCGGTCACAGCCTTCACGGCCTTGTCGATACCGCGCTTCAGGTCCATAGGATTGGCACCAGCAGTCACGTTCTTCAGACCCTCGCTGACGATGGCCTGAGCCAGGATAGTGGCTGTCGTCGTTCCGTCACCGGCATCGTCACCAGTCTTCGAAGCCACGCTCTTGACGAGCTGGGCACCCGTATTCTCAAACTTGTCCTCCAACTCGATCTCCTTGGCCACGGTCACACCGTCCTTGGTGATCTGGGGGGCACCAAACTTCTTCTCGATGACTACGTTACGGCCCTTCGGACCCAGGGTCACCTTTACTGCGTTAGCCAACTGGTCTACGCCCTGCTTCATAGCGTCGCGGGCGTCAATATTGAATTTGATATCTTTTGCCATAATATTAATTCTTCAATTTTTCAATTCTTCAATTATTCAATTATTTCTCAATGACTGCGAGCACGTCGCTCTGACGCATCATCAGATACTTCACGCCCTCGAACTCCAGCTCAGTGCCACTGTATTTTCCATAGAGCACTTCGTCGCCCTCTTTCAGGATCATCTGCTCGTCCTTCGTACCCTGGCCAACAGCCTTGATGGTACCGTGAAGGGGTTTCTCCTTGGCAGTGTCAGGAATAATGATACCACCGATCTTTTCTTCTGCAGGTGCCGGCAATACCAGCACACGGTCTGCTAACGGTTTGATGTTCATAATTACTATATTTTTAAGTTATACCTTATTTATAATATTTTGGCGGAACGGTCTCTCAACCATTCCGCCAATGTCTATGCCAAAAGTATGCCAAAGCGGCCACCTATTCACTATTCACTATTCACTATTCACTTTTTCTGCCAACTTGTCAGCGTTGTGTGCCATTTATGGTCACATTCCTGACAGTCGTACCCTCGATCATCCCTTTGTCGAAGGCATCCTTCTCGTCCTTCACATTGATGTTCTCGAAGGTGAAGTCCACCAGCCGGTACTTATCCGAAGTACCCACGTCGAAGAAGTTCTTGCAGTCCATCGTGATGTTCTTGATCGTGATATTGTTGCACTGCGACAGGGGCATGTCCTCACGGTCCTCAGGCTTGAAGAACTGCGTCCAGGGTCTCACCACGAGGAACGAGCCGCACTGGCCCGTGATATCCTCCACCGTCACATACTCATAGTGCTGTGGCGTGTCGGGACGCATCTTCAGCCAGAGCACACGGGTGGCACTCTTCACGTCGATGCGGCGCAGGATGATGTTGTGGTCGTCGAGACTCTCCGAGCCGAGTGTCAGACAGCCATGCACCTTGCCATAGGTACAGTCTTCGATGAGGATATTGCGACAAGGTCCGTTATCGGGATTCTTGTCTGCCCAGGTGCCCTTGCCACCCTTGATCACCACGGCATCGTCGTTCACATGCATGAAGCAGCCGTGAATCAAGACATTCTGGCAGACGTCGAGGTCGATGGCATCCGTACTGGGACCACCACGCTTGGGGTCGATGGGCGTCACGTTCTCCGTCGGGGCAAAGATGAAGCAGCCCAGATAGCGCACGTTCTCGCAGCGGTAGAGATGATTCGACCAGAAGGGTGAGTTGATGATCTTCACGTCCTGCACCGTCACGTTCTTCGAGTTGGAGATATAGACATTCCTGGGGCGCATGGCCTCCAGGTTAGTGCACTGCGGATTGTACTTCCTTCGGATCCAGAACTCCTCCCAGTATTTCTGTCCGTTGCCGTTGATGGTGCCGGGGCCGGTAATCGTAAAGCCATCCACGCCGTCGGCATTCACCAGGGCAGCGAAGTAGTTGAGCGTCTGGCCCTCCATACGGGTCTTCACAATCTGGAAGTCGCGGATGCGGTCACTTCCCTTCAGTTCTCCCCCCTCCTCTATCAGCAGGTGGGTCTTGGGCTTGAAGAACAGTGAGCCGCTGAGGAAGGTTCCCCTTGGGATGACCACGACACCGCCACCCTCGGCAGCACACTTGTCAATCACAGCCTGCAGTTCCTTCGTCTGCACCCAGTCGGCCCAGCGGTCCACACCATACTCCGTCACGTCGTAACGTTTCAGTCCGCTCAGGTCCACTCGCGTCGTGTCCTTAAACCATGCCGGTATCTCCGTGCCGTCAGGCCACAGCTCCACCGTCTTCACTTTCTTTTTTGCTTCTGCCGTCGTGCAGGCCATTGCCAGCACCAGGGCCATTGTCAGTAGTCTTGTTTTCATCTGTTTTGTTAGTATGTCTGTTAAAGTATTCCTCTTTTTGCCGCAAAGATACGACATTTCTCCGAAACTGCCAAGCAAAAGCGGCGGAATCTTCCGATTCCGCCGCCTCTCCAATTCTTCAATTCTTCAATCCTTCCGCCGCCTTTGCCACATTAGAGCGTGGATATCTCCTCCAGTGTCAGTCCCGTCATGCTGGCAATGACCTCAGCAGGAAAACCCCCGTCTTTCATTTTGCGCGCTATCTCAAAGCTTTTCATTTTCTCGCCCTCGACAAGACCTTCCGCACGACCTTTCTCAAGGCCTTCGGCACGACCTTTCTCTAGGCCCTTAAGTTCTGCAGTCTTCATCGTACTGAAGTAGTCCCAGTATTCCTTCTGACTCTCATAGTACTGACGACGCTCGCTCTCACTGTAGCTGGCAATCTCGGCCTGCTCGAACAACTTTTTGAAGACACGGTCCTGCAAAGCTTTCGGACGATCCAGCAGACGACCCAGATTGTGAAGCACGAACATCCACTTGTCGAACATCGTCTCCAGCTCGTCCTCCGTCTTCGTGAACTTGGGCATCTCCAGATAGACAAACGTCAGCTTGTCGTAGAACACATGGTTGTCCTCCACGTCCTTCAACTTGATCTCATGACAGAAGCTGTCGGCAGGATACTCGCCATTGGCAAATTCAAAGTTCAGTACGCCCACCGTATAGACATCGTCCAGATGATAGTCCCACTGCTGCCCCTTCACCGCCTGCTCACGAATGGCGAAGGTCGAGTAATAGATGCTACGGTCCTTGAAGTACTGCTGCTCTGCCTTCTGCATCTCCACGATGAAACGGCTACCATCGGCTGTCTCGCAGTAAACGTCGAACACGGCACGACGGTCGCCATAGCCTTCACCAAGCTGCTCTGCATTCAGGTACTTTACATCCGTTATCTCCTGTTTCTTACCATTGAAAAGCGCATTGAGGAAACTGATGAGCAAGTCCTTGTTCATCTCAGTACCGAACAGTTTCTTGAAACCGAAGTCGGTATAAGGGTTGATGTAGCGGCAAGTGTCCATGATGCGCTCCTTTCCTTTTTCTTTCTGCTTTTGCATAATACGTCGAATTTTAAGGGTTTAACAAGTTTCACGCTGCAAAGATACGACATTTCTCCGAAACTGCCAAGCAAAAGCGGCAGAATCTTCCGATTCCGCCGCTTCTTCAATCCTTCAATTCTTCAATTCTTCAATCCTTCACCACGATTTTCACCGTCTTCCTGGTCTCAGCCGTCTGCGCCTCGATGATGTACACACCACCCTGACTGAGCCTGAAGCTCATCTCCGGGCCACAGTCAGCCTCGCTGTACACGGTAGCACCGCCAGTGGTCAGAGCCCTCACGGAGGTCAGCGCCTCGTCGGCCTTCACCGTCACCAGGCTACCTCTGACGCTCACCACGATACCACCATCGGCCTTAGCGTCCTTCACAGCCGTCAGGTCGCCGCGAGTGGTCAGGAAGTAGCGGCCATAGTCGTTGGGCTGCACCATCAGCGTCATGCCGTCGGTCAGTTCCTCCGTCTGGCCCGTCACGGCATCCAGCATGTAGAGAGGTGAGTGGTCAGAGGTGAGAGGTGAGAGATTACACTCCACGCTGACCAGCTCATTCCTTCCGGCACAGGCCACGCCGAAGGGCACCACGTCGAGCGTCTGTCGGCGGTCGATACTCACCGCCTTGCCGTCAGCCACGGTGAAGATGACAGGCACATCGCTCAGGTTCGAGTCGAACAGGGTGGTCGCATCCTCCGTATCGCGGTAGCCGTCTGTGGCCTCCTCGCCGATTTCTATGCGAGCCGACGAGATGCCGTTGTCGCTACAGGCCTTGAGGGTGACAGTTCTTCTACGGGCAGGAGTTGTCGTCTGACCGTTTCCATTGCCACCAGTATCTTCCGATTTCGCCACATACTGCGTAGGATCCGTATAGTTGCCGTCAGTAATAGCCCAGCGATTGAAAACTATGTTCTCTGGAGCCTCAGCAGCATTGCACTTCACGATGAATGCCTGCAGCGGACGGATGATATGGTTACCCTTATTCTCGTCGGTTATTGCTTCTGCGGCATCCACGGCCATCGGTGCCCCGTCCTTATAGATATAGTATATGGGTGAGAGTTTCGGGTTGTATGAGTAGTAAGTGCCGTGGTCATCGTAGCCGAAGAACTTACCCATATCGATGGATGCCATGAACGGGTTGCCCACCAGATAGTAGGTATAGCCATACTCATCAGTGCCCTGGGCCTGAAGTTCTCTCAGAGGAATATCCCACTCTTCCATATCTTCCGACGTGTATCCTCCTGCCTCATGGTCTTTATTGTCAAATACCAGTCGGCCATACACATCGTCCCCCTTGGTAACATTTTTCACCGCAGCCCCTGCATCAGGTTCCGAACTGGTGTCCGTCCAGTCGTAATAGTCGTAGCTCGTGTCAGCCTTCGGCAGGCGAATCAGAGCATTATCTGTCATCGACTTCCTGTTGGCACGGATGGCGAAGCCAGCATAAGTATTATAGGGCACCTGTACATCATTATACGTATGGCTCCATTCTACGACATCCGAAGAAATCTGAGTCGGGAATTTCAGATAGGCCGAATATTCATTACCCCTCACGTCATCAGTCTTGGTATAGACCTTCGCGTTGTCCAGATTCCATGACCGCTGATAGATCGGGTACTGCGTGCGGCTGTAGCCTTTGCTCTTATCGAAGTTGATGTCCTGGAAGGCCTCTGTCACTTGTCGACCTGTGACACTCGGAGTACCAGCCTGACTGTAGTCCGTCTTTGCAGTTGCAGGCACATACATATCACCGGCATACGTTCCCTTCAGTGGTGTACTCATGAGATACCACTTGTTCGGCTCCAGCTCTTCCTCCACCCAAGCCTTCTCATACTTCAGTCGCTGCTGCAGGCGCAGCTCTGCTCCTGGCTTGAAGTAGATCTCCTTACAGATGTTACCGTAGAACTTCTCGCAGTCGAAAACATTAGTCAGTGAGGTCAAATCGCCTGTAAAATCATTCCATCCGTAACCACCGCCACCATTGCCAGACATAAAGCGGTGGCCTTTACAACCATCTTCGCCATAGCGCACCAGCATGTCATAACGGATAAACTTGTCATCGAGATAAGCCGACGAACCAGATGGGCTGGTGTCTGACGCCAGGTCGTTGGTCGGACTGATCAGGTCACCGCCTGTCTGAACCTTACCAGGTATCTTGCCACCATAGTCCTCGTTAATCATGCTGGGTGAGTGGTTTTTGCCAAGCAGCGTAACATAAGTGAACTTCATTGGCACGAAGCCTGGACGATTATCGAGCTGACTGTTAATCTCTAAGTTGTCCTTATAGAGGTCTGACGCAGGATGTCCTACCGTAGGTGTATTCTGATGATGAGTATCGGTATCATCCTTATACAACTCGGCACGTGTGGAGCGCAGCCAGTTCTTGTCGTCATACCAGTTGCCGCTGTAGTACATGCTCGTACCTATCTGCTGACCGTCCCATGTGACGAACTCAGGCACCACCTTGAACACGATGTAGAGGTCGCCAGAGCATGGATTTGCTGCTTCATCCTCCTCATCCTTATACGATGTCGACACCTCATAGTAGTAACCCTCATGGAAGTCAACAACACAAGCGGAAAAGTCTAACGGCAGGTACATGCGGCTGACATCGACGTAAACATCTGAGCCGCCCGCAGGGTCGATGATGTCGGCCACCTTGGTCTTAGCACGGTCTGTAAGGTCTTCTGTCGTAATGGTCGGGTCATTAGTCTTTATAACACGCAGATCCGTGGCAGTAAACAGAAGTTTCTTGCCATTTAGCACCTTACCCTTGTTCAGATAACGGGCCACAGGGATATGCAGCTTATAGCCGCCAGTCTTCATCTTACGGAACTGCTCCAGTCCGAGACGCACCACGCGATGGTTATAGCCCACCGGATAAGTGACATCGTCAAAGCCCAACTCCATCACTGGAGCACTGGCATTGCCAGTCACTTTGAATGCCAATTCGAGCGGCGAGCAGATGTAGCGGTCACTCTCCACATGTCGATTCACGGGGATGGCGGCAAACTTGCGGTTACCATCATTTGCTTCTGCCTCAACACTGGTGAAAGTATGGCTGAAGATGTCGGTATTCAGCAGCTGAAGCTTACCCTCATCTACATATTTCTTAATAAGGTTATACATCGCTGTGGTATATCCCACTTCATTCGTCGTCTTCTCTTCCGAGGGGATAGCCCCTTCACTCGTCTTATAGTCAGGATAGTTCGCGCGGAAGTGGTCGAGGGCCTTCTCTAAGTAGAGGTCACCCTCCTTGATTTTCTTGAACTCGGTCTTCGACCCGTCCCAGAAGTCGAAATTCACCGTATAGGGCACGTAGCCGTCTTCTGTAGGATACTGCACGGTGATGTTGAACGTCTTGGCGACCTCGGACACACCGCAGTCCAGGCCGATGTTACCGTCAGAGTATTCGCCGCCCGACTCCAGATCGATGCGTAGCACGGTGGGCGTGATATAGTTACTATAGGTAGAGCAGACGCTGCCTTCATACGGGTTGCCCCAGCCTTCGAAACCTCTTACCTCCGGAGCCCCCATGGTGTAGAACGACACGAAATAGGTGGAGTTGACCTCCAAGGGGAAGAAGCGGTCGTCGAACTGGTAGTACACCGTGCCTTCGGCATCCTTATAGTATCCCTTCGTCTGACCCTCTAGCAACTGGCCTACGGGCAGTGTGGCCTCGTCGTAAGTGGTTTCCACCTCTACGGTGGAATAGCGAATGTTGCTCTCATCATCACCACCCGAATAGACACCAGCACCATAGACTTCCTCCTCGGCATTGTCCGTCAGCCTTTCGCTCATATTGTCGTGCTTCTTGAAGAGACGGTAGAACACCTTCTTCGTTCCTGAGTTCTTGCCTAATGCTGCTAACAGCTTGTCGGCGGGTGCCACCACCTTCACCTCCACGCCGGAGCCCTCGTCGCATGGTGAGCCGAGCTGCTTCACCTGCACCTGGGCAGACTGTGTGAAGAACGAGATCTGGTCTACGCAGTAGTCAGCACCATTGGTATTATCGCAATAGTTGTCAATCTCCACATAGAAATGCTGCTGGGTGCCATCAAGGTAGTTGCTCATCTCGGCTGGAATTGTGGTATAGCCATACACTTGGTACCACTGGCCCTCAGCGATTGCACCGTCAACCTGTTCTTGGATGTCACCAGTCACGAACGATACCACGGGTACGCGCTGTCCATTGTCCTCCACGCTGACGCGGAAGCGCAACTGAGGCTTCGTGTTTTCTCTAGTCATGTCAGCTACATATGCCGTATAGTAGAGACGGGCATTGGGACAGAGGGCGGCATCGAACTCCAACTGGGCGATAGTGCGAGCCTCGTCGGCAGCATCCACATAAAGGAAGGCACCATAGTCATCGGTATTTCCTATTCCTTTTCCACTAGCTCGTTCATGTGTAACATCAAAGAGAGAACTGTATCCATCTTCCCACCATTGGCATAAAATACTCTGATTATCTCTATCTTCACTATAGGATATTCCCGACATATTCATCGACTTCAGCAGGATATAGTCACCATGCAGTGGCGACACACCATAGGGACCCCATCCTGCATACTTATTAGTGGCGCAGAGTCCGTACAACTGCGGATAGCAGAAACCGTACTGGGCGTTCGGCCACTCAATAGGAATCTTGGCGTAGTTCTCAAACGAGTTCTCGGGTTTCTTCTTTCCGATATGGAAGAAGTCGTTGAAGTCGAGCGTCTTGGCGTGGTTGTACTCGGCGTTCATATAGGCAGTGGTGCGTTCCTCACTCTCATTACCCAAAGTCTGCGGAGCAGCATCGATTATCTCCAACTCACCCCAGATGATGGGCAGCTCTTTTTCGGCTCCGGCGGCGGTGTTGCCCACCGTGGCCACCATTTCCACACGGTCGCCCACTTTGATGTTCGGTTTGGTGGCTCCATCGCCAGACAGTTTTGTCCAAGTGGCACCGCTAATGTCGCTCAGCGTGTAGTTGGCCTGACGCACGCTCTTGCGGTCGCCCATGTTGATGACACCCTTCCACCAGGTGTTCGTCTCATCCTTATAGTAGGCGTACCACTGCATATAGTCGGCAGCCACCACATTAGAGCCATTATATACGTAATAGTGGTTCAGGGCGCGAATCTTGGTACGCAGCGAGAACTTACCTGTTCCGTTATTCGTAGATACCACGATACGTCCGCTGTTCTCCAGAATAGACACCTCGTCGGTCTCATCCTTTGTGGTCAACTGCGTCTCCACAGCACTAAGGCTGGCGGCCTTTGCCTTCGTTTTTGCTGCCAAGATGGAGGCTGGCAGGATATGGAACAGATAGCGCTCTGAGATAGTCGGCTCATGCACGAGGTAGGTGAACGAATCGTCCATACCATCGAGATAGCGCGACACGTCACAAGCTATCAATATTTCTTCATTCTGCGTCAGAGAGGTGAAACCAGCAGGTGCCTTGAACTTCACACCAACTTTCAGATAATTAGGATCATCTCCGAAGGGTAATGCGATGAAGCCACGCTCATGATCAGTAAGTTTTGTCTCACTACTACTACCTCTCTTTTCAAGATAACTAGAAGCCATGTCTGTTTTCCAGTCATACCAGCGATAATAGGCACGAGGCTCGGTGTCGTTACCATTACTTTTACCTTTTGAAGGATCATAATACTGCAGCGGCAGTAGTAGTTCTTCTTCCTCACCATCAGCAAGGTTCAGGTAGTAATAGTAGTCCACGGTATGCACATTCTGGCGGATATCCTTATCGACACTCTCCTCGTATGTGTTCGTCTGGTAGTTCCAAGTGTACTGCGTGGTGACGGTCGTACCGCTCACTTTGGTGTAATCGCGAGCAGCAGCCATCTCCGTGAGTCCCTGCTCTGCCACATAGCGGTAGCCCTCGCCCTGGTAGTGTACGAAGGGATATTTCGCGGGATCCAGGTCATCGGCAGTGCGCAAGTCATAGACGTACTTCACCTGCATCTCCTCTGGGTCGGCAGTCCAGGGTGCGTTCCACGTGTCGGTCTTCACCGTGGCCACGCACACCACGCGCACCTCCTTATAGTCTGTGCCGGTGGGCAGGGTGATGGTGGGGTTATAGGCAGTGCCGGTGCCTCTGTCGTTGAAGTTTGCCTTGTCGAACTTGTAGCGGTAGTAGCCGTTAGTGCTCGTCAGGGCGGTGTAGCCGCCTCCTGTCAGGCTCTCCATAGCAATCGGGTTGCCGCTCTTGTCCGTCAGATACCAGCGAACATAGAGGTCCTCTGCCAGCAGCGTGCGGCCCACGTTGCAGTCAACGGCAATCTCCTGCCAGTTGCCTAACAGATGTGGTGTACACTGGCGGGTAGACTTATCGTAGAGCACCGTCTTGTACTTCGTCTTCATGTCATACTTGAAGCCGAAGGTGTACTCGTAGTCATAGTCAGGCTCAGAGGTGGCAGTAGGCTCTTCTGTGGAGAGGGCCACATGCACCTGATACTGGTCGAAGGTGCCCGCCTCAAGAGCCAGCGTGACATCACTCAGCGAGATACCGGCGCCATTGCTCACATAGTAGCCGAAGTTAACATCCTTATCACCTTCCGTGGTATACGCTGTCATACCCGAGGCCGTCAACTTACCAGTGGGGTCGATGCGTGTGCCGGTGACATCAGTCAGCCATACGCGGGCATACTTGGCTCCAGTCTGCCCCCACTGCGTCAACACCTTGCCTATGTTAATAGTCTCCACGGCTGAGGTGTTCTGCACCGTGATGGTCTCGCTACCCTTGGTGCCGCCGTCCTTCAGCTCGCCCAAGTAGCTCTTGAACATCGTAAAGGTATAGCGGGCGTTGGGTGTGGACGTACCGCTATTCTCGGCAGCAACTTCACAGATAATCTTATAATCCTTCAGTTGCTCAAACGTCTTGCCTGCTGGGGCATAGATGGCGGGCTTACCCCAGTTGGTGTTCCACTTGCCTTCGGTCACGGGGTGCGTCCCTACGAGCATGGCCACATTGTCGCTCACCACGAAAGGCTCGTGGGCGGCAATAGTCCATTTGTCCGTCTGGCGACTGTCGCCATATACCAACGACTGCTTCGTAGTACCGTCGGGGCCAACTACATACCACTTCACGCACTGTCCCAACGATAGTTCCTCCCACGAGGTATCCCAGTCCGTATCGGGGTCGGTGGTAGATGCGTCGGCCTTCATCTCCTTGCGACGCCACTCCATCGTGCGGGTATATTCCTTTGTGGTCGCTGGGGCGGGATACTTAAAACTATAGGTATACTGTAGTTCCCAGTCTGGCTCGCGCTGCAGGGGAGTAGCACCATCCTCTGGGATGACTTCCGACATCTTCGTAGAGAACACACCAACCACATGATAAGTCTTATATGCCTTGGGGGCTGCAAATGTAACGGTGAATTTACTCAGATCAAGCTCCGTATCCTTGGCTTTATACATATAGTAACCCTGAGTGGTCACATTGCAGGTGGTTACTGTTTCGCCTGTATAACTAACCGTCAATTTGCCAGCCGGCTCCTTCACGACGCCCCCGGCATCTGTCAGGTAGAAACGGGCGTATTTCACCTTATCCGTACCCGTCAGTTTACTGTGGGCAAAAGCACCATTGGCCAAGTCAATGGTCACTGAGGCGGCATCGCGGCTCACCTCCTGCGTCATGCCGTCAGCAGAACCGCTGGCACTCAGTTCACCCTCGAAAGCGTTAGGATCAACAATGGTGTAGACATACTTCAGCTTGTAGCCTGGGTCGGCACCGTTGGTCGAGGTGTCGTACTCGTCGCTGAATTCAAACACTACCTGATAGCCGATGTAGTCGGTGGTGTGCAGGCCTTTAGGTACATAGACTCCACCTGCCTTGGCCACCTGGGCGGTATAACCGTCACCGCTCTCAATCTTAGCACTCGACGAGTTGGCCACCCGGTCGGTATAGTACTTCAGGATGTTGCCGTCCTGTCCCCATTCGCCCAGTCCTGAGTTACGCAGGTCGAAATGCCAGTCGTTGCCGCCAGAATAGTTGCCGCCCGACACGCTCTGTGTCGTGCCGTAGGGGTCGAGCACGTACCACTTGGCATAGAGCGAGCCAGAGAAGTCGCTCACGGCAGCGTCCAGTCGCGTGAGGATGTCGGCCTGCTCGTCAGCAGTGATGGACTGGCGTTCAGCGTTGGCCAGGATTCGCCGTTTGATTTCCTTCTGGAAGCTGTATACGGTCTTTTTCTCCCACGCAGGCTCCTTCGCGCCTGCAAGTTCGTTAGACGAAGAGACGATGGTGACGTTGTACTTCAGCATCTCTTCGGGCGTGAGACCTGTGACACTGAGTTTTGAGGCATCTATGCCGCCAGCCTCAGAAAGATACCAGCCGAAGCGCTCGTTGTCGGTGGAGCACTTCGTGATGGGATTACCATTATACGTAATAGCGAGGTTAATACTCTCGTCATCAGCAGCACCATATTTCGACACATAGATACGGGCATACTTGGCGTTGGCGGCCAGGGCATCAGAAACGTCGAGCTTATTGCCTGCCGACTCATAGTTGGTGAGCGGCACTAACTTTTTCGTGGCGCCGATGCCCGTTTCGTTCACCAAGTCGTAGGGCGGCAGACCGTCGGCATTGAAGTGGAAGATATAATATGTATAACTTGTCTCCTGCGTTGGCTCTGTTGCTACTTTTGTAACAGTATTATTTCCGTCTTTTTCTACTGCTGGAGCATAGGGAGAGGTAGCGCAGACCACGGTAAAGTCAGCATAGTCCTCAAACTTCTTATCTTTTGGTGCAAAAACGGTGGGATTCAACTCATGTTTGCCATTTTGCGACACATCGACAGAGTTACCCCACTTATCTTTGTTTCCAAACATAAAGAGGAACGACTTGTCATCCTGCAAAGCGTATGGATAGATTTCGCTATAGTTGTTCATGTACAGCGTCCAGCTGTCCTGATTGTTCAGTGCCACCGCGTTGCTGCTGCCATCCTGCACATACCACTTGATGTAGAAACCGTAAGTATCACCATCAGCCAACAGTTCGCTGACGTTGATATCGCTGGTCAGGTCGAGTACAGCCTTCGATTGGTTCCACTTCACGTACTTGTGTACGAAGGTAGCCTTCGGCGTGTAGGCGAACTTGATGGTATAGAGATAGTCGTAGTCGGGCTCGTAGCTGGTGATGGACTCGGTGCGGGTGCGAGCGAAGGACGTTGCGTTTGTAGGTTCGTCGGCGGAGAGGGCGACGTGTACCTCATACTCGTTAAATGTTCCAACGGTTACGGTCAGCGTAGCATCGGTGAGGGCCACGGGGGTGCCAGTGAGGTAGTAGCCGTAGGTGGCATTCTGCGTGAAGGCGGTACCCACAGAGAGCTTGCCTGTAGGATCAACAGGTGTGCCGTTCTGCGTCAGCCATACACGGGCGTACTTAGCTCCACTGCACCCCGTCAGGGCATTGCCGAGGGGAACAGTCTGGCTCGTCACGTCATCTGCTATGTTGCGGATGGTCTCACTGCCCTCGCTGCCACCGTCCTTCAGCTGACCTATCAGTTCAGTCTTTATCAGACTCACAGTGTAAGTCAGGGCCAGCGAGGAGGCATCCTCAGTGCTGCTCTCATATATCTGGCAGACAATCTTGTAGTCCTTCAGCTGCATGTAGGTCATATTCTTCGGCGCATACAGCTTCGGAGCGCCCCACGTTGCCCAGTTCGTGGCATTCAGACCGGCATTGTTCGACACAGTGGCAGCATTGCTGCCGACGGTGTATGGCTCGCCACTGAACGTCCACGTATTGTCCTGACGACTGGTACCACTAGCCAACGGCTGCACATTGTCACTGCCGTCTACCACCGTCCACTTGATATAATAACTCGATTTGATTGCATCCAGATAACCCGTGCCCTTCACCGACTCCACGTCAACGGTAGGCATAGTCATCGACTGCGGACTCCACTCCACCTCAGCAGTCTGCGTTTCGTGAGTAGTGGGGTATGTAAAGCTATAGGTGTACTGATGGGTGATATCAGGTTCTTCGGTGAGAGGGGTCGTGCCGTTATTGGGCTGTTGGTTCACCAGCGTATTAGCCAGCCAGCATACCACCTTATAGGCACGCACCGTCCCCGTCGAGGTCAGCTGAACGGTAGGCAGTGTGATGTCGCTGCCACCATTATATATATAGTAGCCGCTCTCGTTGGTGTCGCAGAGCGTGCCCCCGCTAACAGTCAGTTTATGTGCATTATTTGTCGGGTCAACAGCATTACCATCGGCATCCACCACGTAGAATCGGGCATACTTCCAGCCTGTTGTAGGCATAGCCACAGAAGCTTTTGTCGTAGTCCAGTCAAGTGTTTCGTCATTCGACATCATAGCAGTTGCTTGCTGGGTGACATCCACCTTATTCCCATCGACGATAGTGCCGTCGTACTCGAACGTGATGGGAGGAACAATCTTCCAGACGTAGCGCAGGGTGATGTCAGGATCGCCACCTGTGTAATTAGCAGCAGCCTCATAAACTATTTCGTAATTAGACAGTTCGCTCAACTTTGTATAAGAACTGGGAATGTAGATCCTGCTGTGGCATAAGGCTCGATTGACATACCAGTCATTCTTGGCATTAGCATCCGCAGTACTCACAAAGACAATATTACCATCTTTGACCCATAGCCAAATTTTCCAGTTTTCACCTTCCTTATCTGGTGCTATAGCCCAGTTGCTGGTTTGACCGCCATCGGTTAAATCAAGACTTTGCTTCGCATCGTCGTTGTTCTTTTCACGAATATACCAACGGGCATACCAGCCATCATTTCCCATCTGTGATGCAGACTTACCATAAAAAGACAGCACATCGGAAGTCTTCTCGAGGATGGTAAATGCGGCATTCATGTCACTCTCGTTGACATAGAATGTTTCCTGATGTACAGGATAAGTAAACTTATACGTGTATTCCTCTTGCCACTTTGGCTCCTGAGTCAAAGAAGAAGCACCGCCAGTAGGTGTAGCAGTTAATAAGTCATTAGACAGCAGGGCGACAATCTTATATTTGGTAAAATTGCCTGCTCCTGCAGTCAGCGTAACCTTTATATCAGAAAGTGTGAGGTCGCTGCCGTTGTAAATGTAGTAGCCGTTCTTGGCATCCGTACCAGCCTGAGTAGCGGTGGCAGCGGGGCTACCCGAATAAGACACAGAATACAATCCACTAGGGGCTTGCGCCTTGTTCTTGTCGTTAACTACATAGATTCGCGCATACTTCACATTCGACAGTGAAGCACCAGACAAATTGATTTCTTTACTTGTAAGTGTCCTAGCTATTTCCTCGCTATTGCTCGTAGGGTTGCACCCTGAAGCCGCTTCATTGATAAATGGGTCAACGATAGTGGAAGGGGTATCAACTGCCACTTTTGTTATAGACTGCTGATCCCACTTCGCTACTTGTAAATAAATGCCTTCACCGCTATCCAGTGACATGCAATAGGGAAAATTATCCTTAAAATCAGATAATGGTATTTCATAGCAGCCCAAATCGCTGTTATAATAACTGCTGCCTGCGGGAATAGAAGTACTACCATTAGCTAATATAGGAGCCGCCGCCCATCCGGATTGTATATTACCAAGTCCTTTATCATCTGTATATACTCGAAAGACCGTATTACTTTCGATTGTAATAGTAGAAAATTTCTCCTTAATCGTACTTCCGGGTATTGTAAGACTATTCGAGCCAGAATTCTCATACAACACTACTTCAGCTGAAAGCATATCAATCGATGTCAGCATAAATGCCAGCATCAGTAAGAGCCTACAGGCGAGATTGGTTTTACTCCCCGCCCCGAACGGTCGGTTTGCGTATTGCTTCATGTGCGATAATAGATTCATCATAGTTATCTATATTTTTTATTGATTAATATTCTACTTTGTTTATTCGTTAATATTCTGTTCTTATACCATTTGAAATGGTGACTGTGAGCCTCTGCCATATAGCAAAAAGGTTGAAAAACCCCGCTATCCCCGCTACAATCCGTGTAACGAGGTGTCGCACAGGCGGTTATCGGTAGCGGGGTTGCTCAAAACCCCGCTACAACCCCGCTACAACCCCGCTACAACCCCGCTACAACCCCGCTACAACCCCGCTACAACCCCGCTACAACCCCGCTACAACCCTGCTATAAACCCCGCTATTTTCAGGCTTTTATCGGAAGGAGCAGCAAGTTTTGGTTGATTATTGTGCGCTTCATTCTGATTTCTTTACATCAGATATGGATGCGTTTGCCTGACATCGCAGTCGGCCATGCTTTTTCGCCCCGCTCCATTTTGCGTAGGCGCGTAAAGCCTTTTGCGTAGGCGCGTAAGGTGTTTTGCGTAGGCGCGTAAGGTAGTTTAAATGCACCTTGCTCCCACTCCGAAGCATCCTTTCACCCTCTCCAAAGTATC
>ODAI013767743.1_pt1 | contig 27132 bp, 16 predicted proteins | sample 1539321 | NCBI WGS metagenome assembly ODAI01 (sample SAMN02144231, study PRJEB22623) | gut metagenome | biome: sheep rumen | host: Ovis aries | place: New Zealand
AATATGTACCCGTACGTTAGCGGGGAATTTACGCCTGTGGAGAGTTACAGCAAACGTGAGTAGCTTTAGCGAAAGCGGATTCTATGAAGCAGGAATGGGACATTAAAGTTTTTATAACTTTTTATAAGTTCTCAGTAACGGAATGAGCTATGGAATTGGCACCAGTTGGAGTGCAAATGACTTACGCCAACGCTAACAACGCGGCGCAGGTTCAGCACAATTTAAATCAAGCATCGGCTTTGCAACAGGACTTTCAAGCCGTGCGCGAGAAAAATGACGCCGAGCTTAAACAAAAACAAGTTCGCAATAAAGAAGAGGCTGAAGGCAGAGTTATCAAGGACGACCCCGAAAGAAATAAGCGCAACGGTGGCGGCTATTATGCTAGAAGTCGCAGAGAGCCAGAACAATTCGAGGACGAAGACGAAGTTTATGCAGTAGACCCAAGACGCGGACATTTCTTGGATATTTCGCTTTGATAGCCGCTGAATTGGTGATGTAATGATTATAGAATTAATGCTAATGCTAATCGTGGTCGGCGCGGGAATAGTTTTCGTTTCCTGGTCGAACACGCGCAGACGTAAACAAGACGCCCTAGAGCGTCGAGAAGTCGAAGGCTCAACCGGCAAACTTAAACAGGAATTGGAACGGACAGCCAACGAAATAATTGAGCGCATGGAAAAACACGTCTCCCATTTGGAAACTATGCTGGACGAATCCGAACGCAATCGCATGCAACTTGAAGGGCGCGTCGCTGAACTCAAAAAAGTTCTCAAACGCGCAGAAGGGCAGTCGGGCGAAATTAAAGACTTACTAGCGCGGCTAGAAGATTCAGGCGCGGAAGTCGATACCATGCAACGCAAAATGGAAAAGCTTGAACGCAGATTAAATGTTGTAATGTCAACGCCCTTTCCCGTTCAGCAACCAATTCAGCAACCAATACCGCAAATGACGCCGCCAATAATCAATCCGCTCATGACGCCGCCCGTCACCACGCCACCGCAAGTAACGACGGCTCCGCCCGCCCCGCCTATGAATCCTCTTGGACCAATCAAGATACCGCAACTTATTAAAACGCCGCCAATAATCGAAAGCGAGCCGGATAAAAACTTCGACAAAATTTTAGAAGAATCGCTAGCCGAGCCGCCTAAGCCCGAAGAAATTCCGCCGCGAGAATCAATCATCTTGTCGCCCGAAACTAAAAAGCCCGTCAAAGTAGTTGAGGCTGACCCCGTCAAAATCGAAGCGACACGCAAAAGATTAACTGAAGCATCAGCGGAAATGGCAGCGCACCCGCCCGAAGAAATTCCCGAAGTTGCGCCAAAACCTTCAAAGAAAAAACAATCAAAACGTCCAAAACGCGACGTGAGAAAAGCGGCAATCGAAGCAATAAAAGCAGTCGAGAAACAAAGCGAGCCGGAATCAAAGTCTGTTGTCGAACCGAAAAATTTTTCGCCGCCTGAAAAACTTCCGGAACGGCGCGACCTAAAATTGGAAACAACAGACTCATCGATAATAAAGGAAATGTTATTGGCAGGAATGTCAGTCGAAGAAATTTCGCGAGAGACCGGACTAGGCAGAGGCGCGATAGAATTAATTCAAGAGATGACCAGACGACAACTAAACAGAAAATAAAAACTCCGCTCACTTGGGCGGAAATTTTTTTGCTCTCTAATTCTTCCACCCACACTTAAGCCTCAAAGCTTGCCGAACCTACACAAAAGCGAAGGGGCGATTTCTTCTTGTATTAAAGCCTAAATTCTTGACAGATATATTTTAGCGTATAGAATAGTACAAAATTTTTGATAGGAGATGATTTATCATGGCGGACGTAACGGTAAGAGCTGGCGCAAATGTCGGCACGGAAAGCGACGATTATCTTTATTCGCTGGAAATTGAGTGGGTAGAATCATCGCAGACGAGATATTACAGATACTACAACGCCCTGCGCGGTCTTGGTGGCGACGATAGACTTACGAATAATGCCGAGCTTGAAGACTATCTCAACAACCTTGATGGCGGCGAAGGCTCCGATACCATTTCAAACTACAAAGGCATAAATCCCTTAATCGTCGGCGGTGCGGGCAATGATTCTATTCTTAACGGCGAATATAATAACAACGTCAATAACCCCACAATCGACGGCGGCGAAGGAGCCGATACCATTTCAAACTACGGCAATAATCCCTTAATCACGGGCGGCTCCGGCAACGATTCAATTTCTAACTCCGGCGATAAACCCACAATCATTAGCGGCATCGGCAACGATTACATTTCCAGTAGCGGCGACGACGCCACAATTACAAGCGGCGCAGGTTCAGACACCATTTCCAGTAGCGGCGACAATGTCACAATCGAGGCGGGCACGGGTAACGATTCTGTTTCCGCTTACGGCTCGGATATAACTATTCGCGGCGGCGCAGGTGATGATTCGCTGCACGGCACCGGCGATACCAGCGGCAGTATCGACTCGATAATTTTGCTCGACGACACCATAGGCAACAATTATTTTGAAATCAGTCACAGCACGAACGGTTCAATTATCGCGGGCGCAGGTGATGATAGCGTTCGCTCCGACAGTTTCAGTAAAAATCTTTTGATTGAACTCGGCGAGGGCAATAACTCCGTCTCCAGTCACTACGACACCAACGTCACGATAAACGCCGGCGGCGGCAACGATTCAATTTATTTCTACATCGGAACTGGACTTTCAATCGACGCGGGCGAAGGCGACAATTATATTTTCTCCTACTGCAGTACAAGCGATTTAGACATTGCAGACGTTACAGTTACAACGGGCGCGGGCTTAGATACGGTCGGAACTTACGGTAAACGCCTTTTGATTTCGACGGGCGCAGGCAACGATTCAATTAAACACGTCGGCGCAAATTCCACGATTTACGGCGCAGACGGCGACGACTATATTAACAATCACGACGGCGGGCGCGACTATGCAACCAATCCAACTATCGGCGCAAATAATTTAGTCGAAGGCGGCGCGGGCAACGATACGATTGAGAACGCTTGCGATAGCGTCACGATTGACGGCGGTATTGGCGATGATTATATAAGTAGCGGCGCAGTCGACAAAGCTGTACTTATCGGCGGCGACGGCAACGACACCATTTCCAACACAGCCAATATAAATCGCGAACTCGCAACCAACACGACAATTATTGGCGGGGCGGGCGACGATTCAATTTATAATATCGGCAATCAAATCACAATCACCGCAGGAGAAGGTAACGATACCATTTGGCTTGTCAGCGGTTATCGCAACAACGCAAGACAAGATAGCGGTAGCGAAAACGTCCTAATCAATTACACGGCGGGTGATGGCAACGACATTATTACCGGCTTCCGCGCAGATTCCACGCTTTCAATCGGCGGCGATAATTATTCTTCCGGCACTAGTGATAACGACGTTGTTTTAACTGTCGCTGGCGGCACGATAACTTTGACGGACGCCGCAACTTTGGACGCCTTAAACATTATCGGCACGCTCGAAAACGAAGGCAACATCATTAACAATACTAGAGACGAAATTATTATTGAGGGTTCAGCTTATGCCGACAATATCACAAACTCCGGCAAAAATGTTACGATAAATGCGCTAGGCGGCGCGGACATCATAGAAAACGGCGGCAACTCTTGCGCAATCTATGCGGGCGAAGGTAACGACTTTATCGGCAACACGGGCGAGAAAATCACAATCGATAGCTCCGCCGGTGACGATTCAATCAACAATCAAGGTAGCTCCGTCAGCGTTTCCGCCGGCGAAGGTTTGGACACTCTTTCTAATTCCAATGGCTCTAACGTCACGCTTTCCGGCGGCGCAGGTACAGACACAATTACAAATTATCTCGGCTCCGACGGCTTGCTTGACGGCGGCTCCGATAACGACTTGCTAAATAACAGCGGCGTAAATTCTACAGTTCTTGGCGGCGCGGGCGATGATTCTATTGTCAGTAGCGGCGCAAGTGCGATTATCGACGCGGGCGACGGCAATGACGAAATAGAAAACAGCAGCGAAAATGTCGTTATCAATCTCGGCGCGGGCAATGACGAAATAGATAACACTGCCTCAAGCGTTACAGTCGATATGGGCGCGGGCGACGATTATATTGAGAACACCGGCGCGAACGTATTTATTCACGGCAACAGCGGCGCAGACTCTATCGAAAACGGCGGCTATAAATATCCCGGCGTCGGTTCGTACACTGTGCGCGGCGGCGACTCCGTCACAATGACCGGCGGCGAGGGCGACGATTGGATTTCAAACCTGCGCGGCGATTACATTTCGATTGACGCGGGCATTGGTAACGATACTATTTCAAACGGCGGCAACTACGCCACGATAACTGCTCTAGAAGGCAATAACGAAATTCGTAACGGCGGCGGCGTAGATGCAGGCGGCGGCATTAGTTCAGCTATCACGACCGGCTCCGGCAACGACACAATTCTTGTTGGCGATTACGCCGATAACGTGACTGTCAACGCGGGCGCGGGTGATGATTACATAACCGCCGCGAAATATAATAACAGCGTCGAAGTTCACGCCGGAGAAGGCAACGACACTATCGGCGGTCTTTACTCCCATTACTCCACGCTAGACGGCGGCTCCGGCGATGACTTAATCAGCGACTATTCTAATAATAACTCAATCGTCGGCGGCAATGGCAATGACACTATCAGCATTTCTTACGGCGGCGGAGGAGGCGAAAACCTCACAATCGACGCGGGCGCAGGGAACGATTCAATCAGCATGGAAGGCAATAATTCTTCAATAAGCGGTGGAGAAGGCGACGATTATATTTACATTCGCAATAGCAACACAGTCAGCGGCGACGCAGGCAACGATTCCATTGAATTGCATATGTATGCCGAAGCTTTTATCAACTACGCGGCGGGCGACGGTAACGATATTATCGAAGGCTTCAGCGCGACAAGCACTCTAAGCATTGGCGGCGGCGAATATTCAAGCGTCATTAGCGGCGATAGCGTTATTCTCGGCGTCGGAGAAAATTTAATCACGCTTGACGGCGCGGCAAGTCTGGAGACGCTGAACATTATCGGCACTTACACCACAGTTGCGCCGGTCATCGTGACGGGCATAAGCATAAACAGTTCAATCGATAATACTTTGCTTGAAGGCTCGGATTTAAACGACACTATCACCAACAGCGGCAACAACGTCACCATTCAAAGCGGCGCGGGCAATGATTCTATTTTAGGCGCAGTCCGTTCCAATGAAAACGTCACGATAGACGCGCTCGACGGCAACGACGCTATCGAGAGTTGGGGCACGAACGTTTCAATCAATGGTGGCGCGGGTGATGATTCAATTCACATTTTCAACAATGAATTCGTCACAGTAGTAGCGGGCGCGGGCGACGACACGATTTTTAACACCGCCATTAAAACTTTGCTCGACGCGGGCGCAGGAAAAGATTTCATTCACAATGACCTTGAACTCGTCACGATAAATGCTGGCGCAGATGATGATACCATTGAGAATTACGGCGACAGCTTACAAGTCAATTACGCTTTAGGCGACGGCAACGATTTTATTGAGGGCTTCCGCGCAGATTCCACGCTGTCAATCAGCGGCGGAGAATATTCTTCTGTCACAAGCGGCGACGACGTGATTATCAGCGTTGGCGACGAAAAAATTTCTCTGATTGGCGCGGCGACTTTATCGGCGTTAAACATTGTCACTGGCGAAAGCGTTTCGACTGAAGGCGGTAGGGGCAAGGATACGCTCGAAGGCAAAGCAACTACTGACGACACTTTGACCGGCGGAAAAGACAAAGATTTATTCATCTATAGCGGCGGAAACGACACCATCACCGACTACGACAAGCAAGACACAATCGACACGGGCGAACTTGTTTATGAAAGCTACGCGATTAACGGCAAGGATTTAACTTTCAACTTCGGCAATGATAATTCCCTGACAATTCAAAATGCCGCGTCTAAACAAATTAATCTGAATTCAAACGCCAACTACTACACAGCCGACGGCGTACTTGATAAACGGAAAAAATCTATTACGCTCCTCGCTACGACTGAAAGCTTTGTTGCCGATTCCAAAGTTATGACGATTGACGGCTCGGCGGCAACTTCGGCTATAAATATCACGGGCAATAAGAAGAAAAATTACATAGTGGCGGGCGCGAACGGCTCGACGATTTCCGGCGACAAGGGCAATGATACTTTAGTTGGCGGCTCCGGCGCAGATTTATTCATCTACGAGAACAAAACCGGCAAGGACATTATCGAAGGCTTCAGCGCGGGCGATTCAATCAGCCTAGATAGTTCCGTTACGATTAAGGACGCTAAAGAACGAAGAGGCAATACCGTTCTAAAATTCAAGGGCGGCGCGTTGACTGTTAAGGATACGACTGAATTCAAATTGGGCGATACGCTTTATAGCGGCGGCGTTTTCGTTGCGGGCGACAGTGCAAAAGTTTATGGCTCGTACAGTGGCGCAGTCAGTCTTAGCAGTTATAGCGTTAATCACTTCGACGCCGCGCAGGGCAAGAAAAAATTGACGATAACCGGCACGGATTCAGCCAACTCGCTAATCGGCGGCAAGGGCAAAGATATTTTAAATGGCGGCGCAGGTTCCGATTCGCTTTGGGGCGGCAAAGGAAATGACACGCTAACTGGCGGCGCAGGCTCCGACATTTTCATTTTTCAAGCCGGTAATGGCAAAGATTTTATAACCGATTACGCGCAAGGCGACTTGCTTACGATTCTAAACAAGAAAGGCGAGGCGGGCACCTTCAGCAAAGCAACTTTCAAAGATGCTACCTTGACGCTTTCAGTTAAAGGCGGCGGAAAAGTTATCCTTGCGACCGACCAAACACAATTCAATATCAACAGCACGACTTATACCAGACAGGGCAATACCTTAGTTTAGAGTTCTAGCGCGGCAAAAATGGCGGATGCGTTAACTATAATGTTGACAAGTTACGGCGTCAAAGTTAGTATTAGAAAAAAATTCTAGAATCAAAGGAGGAGTTGCCTCTTGTCTTTATCAAAATTAGCGGAGAAACTTTATCCCGTTTTTATTAAAACTTCCGGTGAAAATATTATTGAGCCTTGCCGATTATTTCTTTCAGCTTCAAGCATGAAGGAAAAGGCGACGGTTTGTCATGCAGTTTGCGATACTCCAGAGGAAGCTTGGGAGACCGCTTTGGACAACTTGGAAAAAATTTTGGCGCAAAAAAATATCACGCCCGTCATTTTGCGAGCCGATTGGGTAATCAAAAGCGAAAGTAAAACGTGGGCGCAATGTCTCACCTTAGCGGGTGCAAAGCGGCGTAATTGGTTCCGTCAAGGCATTGCCCTCGACCCGAATTATAATCTTGCCTTCACTGAGCAGGAACTCAACGCCAATTTGTTTTTCTTCAATCCCGATAAGGAAAAAACTAAGGGCGAATTTCAACCCAATAACGCAGAATTTTATTGCCAGCAAAGATTTGGTCGTTCCTTCCCGCAAATGACTGACGCTAGCAAAGTTGAAATTTTCGACACCGCCGGAGCTTTTATTCAAGACGATATGTCCGCGCCCTTGATAATGACGGGAAAAGGGTTAAGCATTGGTCGAAGAAATATCGCGGCAGATAACAGCGAAATTTTCATTGATATGGCAATGAATGCGGCAAAATATCTCGTCACGCAATGCGGCTCCGACGGAAAATTTGTTTACGGGCTTTATCCCTGCAACGATTCCATTGCGCCTGGTTATAATACTCATAGGCATTTCGGAACGCTGTTTTCTATGGCTGAAGCTTACGAATTCTGCGCGGACGAAAACGAAAAAAAAGCTCTGGGCAATGCAATCGAAAACGGTTTGGAATACGGCATAAGAACCTTTTTGCGCAATGCTAAAAATTCAGACGGTCAAGATATTGCTTACTTCATTGAAGGTCGTGTAACGACAATCGGCATAAGTGGCTTATCGCTTTTAGCCTTCACGAAGTGGACGACGGCTTCCGGCACGCAAAAATATATCCCGCTTATGCAAGCCGTTGCACGCGGGATTCTTGCCGTTCAAAAACCCGAAGGAAATTTTTCTCAAATCCTAAACGCGACAGATTTTTCAGTCAGAAAGGATTTCAGCATAACTTTCTACGACGGCGAAGCACTTTACGGCATGTTACGCCTCTACGCCATTACGAAAGAATCATATTTGCTTGAAGCTGTAGAACGCGCCGTTCGCTATTTCCGCGACGCAAAATATTGGGAACACCATGACCACTGGATGCAATACACGCTAAACGAACTGACGATTTATAAGCCGAAGGCGGAGTATTTCCAATTCGGGCTTGATAACATTTCGTCCTACCTGTCGAAAATATCTAAGTCGACAGTTCACGCGCCAACACAACTTGAAATGGTTATGGCGGCGGAAAATATGATTCGTCGCATGAAGTCGCTACCCGAAATGAGCGAACTTGCTAAACGTATAAGCAATGAAACGCTTTATTCGACGGCAGATAAGCGCGCCGAAAGAATGGAAAATAGCTATTTCTGGTCGGAAGTCGCAATGTATTTCTATAATCCTGCGCGTATGGTCGGTAGCTTTTTTATTCGCGGCGATGCTTTTCGCGTTCGGATTGACGACGTTCAGCATACTATTTCCGGCTTGCTTGCTTATAACAAATGCCTTAGGGGTGAAAAAGTCCCCTTCGCGCCGGTTGAAGATATTGCAGAAGAAAAAGTTACGGAAGAAAAGCCCGCTGTTACCAGTGCAAATAATCGCACGGTGATTAAGGCGGGAAATGTTCGCGTGACTATCGAAGCCGCGCAGGCTGACCCAATAAAAATCGAAACCGACCAAGCTAGAAATGACTTTAAGGAATTGCTCCGAGTTGGCGTCCTTAGGAAAAATAAGCCGCGTGTTTTGGCTCCCGATTCTCCGCTATACACTATGTTTTATGTCGCTAAGCATTTTGATGTTGAATTGTTTATGTTTACGCCGAAGGATATTGACTTTGCAAACAAGACTGCCAATGCTATTACCTTAGAAGGCACGAAGAAAATTCAAAAGATTATTCCGTTGCCCAAAATAATTGATAATCCCGCTAGCATTTTCGGTGGTGACTATTCTAAAGAGTTGAAAGAGTTAGCAAAAGATTATTACTTCACGCGCTCCCCGATGAATTCTTCTAAGCAAAATATTTACAACATGTTATTGGCGGAAGGTCGCTTTAAAGATTTTTTGATTGACACTCATACGCTAAAAGACTTTGAACACTTCCGAACTTTGTTTGCGCAATACAGCAACGACGTTATCTTGAAACCAGCTGGCAGCAATGAGGGCAAGGGCGTCGCCAGAATAAGTCTTGACGGCGGGCAATACGTCATTAATCTCAAAACCGATAAAATTAATCTCAAGACTGTCGACGAGTTAAAAACTTTCTACGACGAGCATTTTTCCAGCGTCAAGTATGTTCTGCAACCTTATATAGTTTCGCGGACGCATTTGGGCAATCCATTTGATATAAGAATTCATACGCGGCGCGGCGCAGAAGGGAAATTCAAAGTTTTGCCTTACCCGCGAATCGGCAATGAAAATGGCGTTGTCTCTAATGTCGGCTCCGGCGGCTACACCATGAATTTGGATTCTTTCCTCAAGACGGAATTTGGCAATGACAGCGAAGCAATTTACAACGCGATAATGAATTTGGGGAATAATTTTCCAGAATACTATCAATCTTTCTTCAAGACTCAACTTTTCGACGTGGGAATTGATGTTGGGATTCAGAAACGCGGTAATTCCTACGAGTTAAAAATTTTCGAAGTTAATACCTATTGCGGCGGCTCATTTGTTAGAGTTGAGGACGCCATTACGCGATTTGAATATTTCCATTACATAAATCAAAAACTTCGTGACGGTTCTCTTAAATAATTGGAGATGGTTTAATGACCGAGAAGAATTTATTCCTTTACGATTTAGCGGTTGTAGCAATTTTCAAAGACGAGGGCAAATATCTGCGCGAATGGCTAGATTATCATTTGTTGGCGGGCGTTGAGCATTTCTATCTTTACAACAACGACAGCTCTGACGATTACGCGGAAGTTCTCGCGCCCTATGTCGAAAATAATTTGGTGACGCTGACTGATTGGTCGGGACGTTTTGTCATGTATTCTGCGTATAACGACGCGATTGCTAGACACCGTTTCGATTGCCGCTACATGGCGTTCATTGACTTAGACGAATTCATTTTTCCTAAGACGAATCAAAGCATTGTCGAAGTCGTTGACGAAGTTTTTTCTCGCGACCCTAATGCGGCGGCTCTTGGAATTAATTGGCAAATTTTCGGCTCCAACGGCGAGGAAAAAGCGGATTATTCACGCGGCGTCTTGGAAAGATTTACGCGCCGTGCTCCTAGCGATTGGGCTATCATCAAAGAAGACAAAGCCAACATTGGTAATATTTACATTAAATCCATTGTAAATCCGCGCCTTGTCGATTACTATTTGAGTCCGCATTTTGCAATTTACTTTAAAGGCTTGAAGTCAATAAATTCTGACGGCGCAGAAACTTGGAATGCTGGCAATCATCCCATTTGCGCCGATAAAATCGTTCTCAATCATTACTACACAAAATCAAAGGAAGAGTACGAGAAAAAGAAACTGCCTAAGGGTTCGCTTTGCTTTGTCGATAATCCTTATGTTATGGAAGGTTTTTACACTAACGACCGCAACGACGAATTCGACGACGAAATTTTGAAATATCGAGCCGTCCGCGCAGATTCTTTCGCCCTTGAAAGCGACGCCGATAAAATCAATCGCGTTGAAAAAGTGCTAATCGAGACTTTGACACAATGTTCACCTATTGACGCGCCTGCAGAATTTTTCCGTGATAAAATCGAAACTTTCTTGACGTGTCGCGCCTTAGCTGAAAAACTCGGTACGAAAATCGGAAATAAGACTGCGGAGGAATACGCGCTAGTTTGGATTTATCAAACGCTAATTAAAGTAGATTCGATAAAGCAAGCAGAGATTCAACAATTCGTGCGCGCCTTGCCCGAAATTTTAGCAAGACCTTTCCCGCTCTGTGAAAGGATTAAAACAATAACTCAAGATTTACTGATACCAGTCTTTTGCGAGCTGTTTAAAAATATTTTCGATGCCGAAGCGTATTGCGAAATGCTTCAACTGCAGAAATTTTTACGGCTGATAAAATAATCGGAGGTGATTAAATGGTCGACAAAAAATTTTTCCTGCACGAGTTGTCGATTGTAGCAGTTATCAAGAACGAGGCTCATTACCTTGAAGAGTGGCTCAATTATCATTTAGCGGCTGGCGTCGACCATTTTTACATCTACGACAACGATAGCACCGATGATACCGCCGAAATTTTGGAGCCGTATATTGAGGCGGAACTTGTCGATTATTTTCCTGCGCCCGGTAAGCTCATGAAAATTCCGATTTACAATGACGCCGTGCGCCAATTCAAATTTGCAACAAAATACATGGCGTTTATCGATTGCAACGAATTCATTTTCCCGAAAACCGGTCAAAGTATCGTTGAGCTTGTCGACGAAGTTTTTTCGCAGGACGAACGATTAGCAGGACTTGTCGTTAATTGGCAAGTGTTCGGTTCAAGCAATTTAGAAACGGCTGATTTTGAAAAAGGCGTTCTGGAAAGATTTACGCGGCGCGCCCCTAGAAATTGGTTTGAGTTGCCGACGGATAAAACTTCTGGTTTTGGAAATGTTTACGTCAAGACGATTGCTAACCCGCGCTTCATTCGTTCGATTGTCAATCCGCACTTTGCTTTTTACTTCGACGGGAAATTTGCAATAAACTCGGCGGGCGGGCACGTCCCTTATTGGGGTTGCGAGCCTGTAACCGACAAAATCGTTATCAATAACTATTTCACGAAGTCTAAGGAAGAATTTCAGAGTAAATCGAATGATACGGCTTTATTCGATAAGAATAATCGCAACGACGAATTTGACGACGACATTTTGAGTTATCAAGGATTGCGCGTAGAAAAATACATTCAGCCGCCGACCTTCGAGCGAGAAAACTATTTCAAACTCCTTGAGGAAGTCATATTGCCTGCGGTGCGCCTAGATGATTCAAACGATTTTTTTCAAGGCAAGCTGGAAACTTTTTTAACGTGTCGGGCTTTGGCGGGATTCCTGAAAGAAAATTTCCCTAAGGATAATCGCGGAAAGTTTTTAGAGGAAGCAGCGTTGCGCGTAATTAATCGCATTTACTTTACAGATTTAACCTTCGCCGAAACGTTTATGATGATAAATTCCCTGCCGCCGATTATTAAGTTGCCCTATCCCATTGTCGCGGAAATTCATCAAAACTGCATGCAATTTATTCAGCAAATTATGGACAACTTCCAAAATAATTTACGCTGGGAGGAATTCGTTGAGCTTGGGAATTATCTGGAACTGCTAATGGCTTTCGACAAAAGCACGCCTTGACATTTCCAACGAACAAAAAAGAGACTCATGCAATTTACATGAGCCTCTAATTTTTTTGCGTTATGTCAGTCGATTAGTATTATACGTTTTGTTCTGTGTCTGTTCAGTTTGGTTAACTTTGACCACCGCTAAGCGTTGGTTTTAACTTCTCAAACGTGCCTGTAATCTTAGTAGCGACACCCGCATTAACCAAGTTGGACGAGTAGCCCAAATCAATTATAGCATAGCCCGTTGTATCCGATTTCGAGACCTTGCTTTCAGTAGTGATTAAATTGCCAGCATTCGCCAAAACATTTCCGCTATCTGTGACATCTTCTTTCGCGAACCAATAGTAGGTGTTGTTCGCCTTGATAAGCGTTGAGTTCGGATTGAAAGTGGACGTATCATCTTTCTTGCCGTTAGTGTAAGACGCGGAGCCGGTGATTTTGAACGAACCGATATTAGCGGAATTTTTCCTGCCGTTATTCATGTCGAATTCAATAGCACCGCCATTGACCGTAATTTTTGTTATCGTGCCGCCCGCGATTTTAAGCTTATCTTTCGTGAAGTCGAAGTCAGCGATAGTTGTGTTGCCGCTGTCGCCTTTGGCGTAGAAGAAAATATCATTGCCGGAGCCGCCTTTTAAGCTGTCCTTGCCGCCGCCGCCTTTAAACGTTGTTTTCTTCGTGCCGCCCGATAAAGTTTCATCTGCCGACGTGCCCCTATATGTCAGATTCTTCTTGACCAAAGAGCCGTCAACGTTATTAACGCCGCTGTTCTTCAATCTGTAGGAGCCGCTAAATTCGCTCGTCAAGCTAACAGTGGTGCCACTAGCTATCGCGTTCTTTGCATAAGTATAATTTGGAGTATCGCTGATAAAAAGCGCGCCGCCCAAAGTTGAGCCTTTAGCAGGTTTAATCGTCAACGTATTCTTACTGCTACCGGCGAACTTGAATTTAATCGAACGACTGCCGGCACTAATCTTGGAATTCAAAAGATTATCCTTAAAGTCGCTACCGAGCGAAATTTGGTCATTGGAGCTGTAATTTTGGATAATATCCTTGCCGCCAGTGTAAATGAAGGTATCGCCCGCGACCGTGCTACCGATAAGCTTATCATTTTTCGCGCCGCCAGTCAGAGTGACTCCGCCATTAGATGCGCTAGCGTCAAGCGTCGTCTTATTCTTATCGCCCGCCACAATGCTTGCTCCGGTAATGCCGTCCGCTATGAATATCTTCTTAACGGTTGTATCTTCAGTCGCCGCGCTATAATTAGCACCGGAGTATACTGTCGCCATAGTCGGACGCTTTTCCTTGTTGAGAATAACGCCTTCCTGCTTAAAGACCATTTTTGTAAAGGAATTGCGTTTGCTGTCGGCGTGGTGCAATAAGACTTCTTGCCCTTTCATGCCTTTAAGGACGACAACATCACTGCCCGCGCCAAGCGAAACGTCTCCATTTGTTTCACTGCTGACCGAGAAACCACTAAGTGCCGCCGTGTTAAGGTTGAGTCTGTCTTTGCCCGCCTCGTAACCGCTTATCGTGACGTTGCCGCCGTTGTACTCGAATTGGTCTTTCTTCTTGTTATTTCCGGCGAAAGTAAACGTGCCGCCTTGCGTGCCGCCAATTAACGTTACGGTTTGTTTTGCGACGTCGGAAGCGTCAACGGCGTTAATGCTCGCACTTGCGTAAGGTGCCTCTGTCAAGTCGATTTTGCCCTTTGAACTCTCGAACAAGTCAAGCTTCTTGGTACCGCTTCCAATGCTAACAACGCCGTCTTTAGTGAGGAAGCCGTTGTTATCGCCACTTAGCGAAACTCTACCGATTTCGTCGCCGTCGCTGTTAAACGTGAGAACGTCGGATTTGCTGGTATTGAACGTGAACGCTAAGCGGGTATCGCCTTTGCTTGATTTTGCCTTAGAAATTTGCCCAATCCGCTCCGCCGTAATGTCCAACTTGTCGTCCGATTTAAAGCCGTCAACGGTATCTTTGCCTTCATCATATTTGAAGACGAATTTAGCAGGATTTCCGCCAGTAGTGATTCTTTCGGTCACGTCAAGTTTATCGTTGCCCTTGCCGCCAAAGATACTTCCGCCATATTTACTGCCGAATATTACGTTATTATTGTCGTTGCCCGAAATGGAAATTGCTCCAGTTTTAAGCGAAACATTTACCGCGTTAATGTTATCGAAATTGTCGCCCGCCGCGAAACTTCCGAGTGAATAGCCCGAAGTCAACGTTACGCTCTTGTCGTGCGATATTTTTTCTTTCTCGTAAACGTAGAGATTTTTCCCGCTCTGAATCGAAATGGGTACTTTACCTTCGCCGATAACGTCTTGGAAAATCAGACTGTCGCTCGTACCAAAGCCCAATTTAATATCATTTTCGGTAAAAGCGAAGTCCGCAGTTTCGAGATTTGCGGCGTTGCCTCTTATAGTTACTAAGTCGTTACTGTGATAGCCCTTGATTGAATCTACGCCTTCATTGTAAACGAACAGATTGTAACCCGCGCCGCCGAACAATGAATCAGAACCTGCGCCGCCTTCAAATCTCAAGCTCGCCGCGCCACTCTTTGCCGCCGTAAGCGTATCGTCGCCTTCGCCGCCTTCAAGCGTGCCGCCGCCTACACTGCTTGCGACAATATAATTTGCCTTGTCGTTGCCGGTAATGCGGATTGCGCTACCAACTCTTTCGGCGTCAATCGTCTTGTAGTCTTCGTTAGCGGTAGCCGCGCCATTGAAACGCCCACTGTAGCCCGAACCAAGCGATATGCCGTTGCCTTTGTGCGCAATATAATTCATATTGCCGTTGGTGTTGCCCTGATAGGTATAAACGTCAGTGCCTTTGGTAAGAGCAACTTCTGCCACACTCCGGAAAGTCAACTGGTCAGCGTCATTGAATTTGAAGACGAAATCGCTTCCGGTAAATGCATCAAAATCAATCGGGGCATCAACACCGTTTAAGCTGGCAATGTCAGTGCCGTGTTCGTAGTTGCTGATAACGTCTTTGCCCGCCGAATAAATGAAGGTGTCGATACCTTCGCCGCCGTCAAGCGTGTCGTCGTTTGCGCCGCCGTCAAGCGTTGAGCGTCTGTCGCCCGCCTTGAGTGAATCCTGACCTTTGCCGCCGATAATGTGCGCAAGGCGATTGTCCGTCGCGTCGACGTAAAGTCCGAGTGTTTCAGCTGTTCCCGCCGTGAGAGTAACTATCGTGTTGTCGATAATGTCCGTGCCGCTGATTTTTACATAAGTGTAACCTTCGCGCGGTTTAGCCGGCTCAATCGTTACGGCTCCGCCGCCGCTTGCGACAGTGTATTTTGCTAAGCCGTAAGGTTTTCTTACGTCAGCATTTATTGAATTCCATGCCGTTTCATATGCGCCAGGAATACCGAAAGTCTTATTGTCCTTGTCGTACTTGAAGTTTATAGAATCGGTATTGGCTCCAACTGTTACGGAAAGGAGATTAGTCTTTCCGCTTAAGAGATATTCATATTTTTTATCAGACGTCAACGACCAACCATTATCCGTGCTTTCAGTAACCGTGCCGTCTTTATTAACTTGGGCACCGTCAGCAACATAATCACTAGCACTATCGCTATCACTGATTTTGCCGCCCACGACTTGAAGGCTTTTTTTACCTTCGTCACCTGTAACCAATGTTTCTGTAGTGCTGTCCTTATTTTCCTTTTCGAGAACCTGAACTTTACCGGTAGTTGTACCGCCTGCCACAACTACAGTTGCGTCATTGGTATCTGTTTTAGCGTCCTTAACTTTGGAGACAGTGACATTGCCGCTAAGAGTACCGTTATTGACGGTGATAACAATATTAGCGTTATTGGCAAAAATAGCGTTGCCAGCCTGAGATGAGTCGCCAGTAACGGACGAAGTTTTAGAGCTAAGATTACCGCCGTCGATTGTCGCAGTAACCTTGCCTGACTTTGCACCACTATTACCTTGAGGATTGGCGACGCCAAGTGCGTTAAGACCAGATATATTGGTTGTGCCGCTGATATTGACGTCAATATTTTGTAAGGTAGTGTGTTGCGCAATGGAAACACCTACGCCATATGACGAGCCGCCGCTTTTAGGTAAACTAACATATTGTGTGGCTGTGCTTTCGATAGTGCCGCCCGAAATATCCAAACTACCTGCACGAATTTCAATGGCTGTTCCTGAGGAAGTAATCGTACCGCCCGAAATAGTAAGTTTAACGTTACCGGAAGCGCAAATGGCATTAGGATTGCAATCAGCAGTAATACCAGTAACTTTACCATTTTCGGTTACTATTTCTTTGCTTTCCGTTCCATTGTGCGCGATTGTGCCGCCGCTGACATTAATTATAGCGGGTTTCGCTAGAGCTTTCGCTTGCTCTTCGGTCATAGTACTATTGTTAGTAAACCAGCTATCACTCTTATATTTTGTAACGTTAGTATCTCCAACGTCACCAGCAACTTGGATTGCGGGAAGTTGTGACGTTGTATCGGTTTCGAGAGTGCCGCCATTTACGTTAATGGTGCCGCCGCCATGACTAAGGTTACCGTAGTAAACGCCGCAAGAATTAGTACTTCTTATCGTGCCGCCATTTACGTTAAGAACGGCATTATCTGACATGGAAACAGCCGTGCTATAGCTTTGAACGGTGCCGCTTTCCATGTTGAAGGTTGCTTTGGAAGTATCCGAAAGATTGTCTATGTATGATCCTACTTTTTGTCCGATTTGAATAGCAGCACAATGCCTAGCGGCTTTGATTGTTTTTAAGTCAGTAGCTGGTTTCCAAGTGTAATCTATTTTGCCGGTGCCTTTTACTGTGAAGTTAGCACCGTCTTGAACGACGATAGCCGAAGCTGAGGCTGAATTTTTCCATGCTATGCCGCTTACTTTAGCATTACCTGAAGCATCTTTACGTTCAACTGTTAAATCGTGAGCACCGAGATTGAGCGTGGCTGTCCCGACGACTTTAATAACGTTAGCTTTATCGTCACCGAGATTTACTGTAACGTCTTCTGAAAGCGTGATGTCGCCCAAAATTGTAATTTTGGTGGCGTTTTTTAAGGCAGCATTTTCACCGTTGCTTTTGAAGTCGTCAGCAGAATTGTAGTAGGTGTTTGTTGTGGTAGCACTTGTACCTGTGCCATTAGTTGTTGTTACGTAGAATACGGCACCGGCAGCTTTAGCGGCTTCTAATTCCGAATTATATGGTGTTGCGGTCTCGCTATTTTCGTAAAAATATTTCGTTTCTGTCTTGTCATCAACAGTAACCTCTTTAGAAGTTATCGTGACTTGAGCGAAACGCTGGAGGTCAAAATTAAATGCAATCGCTTCTGAGGAGGGGTCAAAGCGATTGGAGAAAAAGATATTTCCATCCATGTTTAAAGTCCCCTTTATAAGTTTTTCGACTGTCGAGAAGCTCTCCATAAAAATTTCCCTAAGAGTCATTGTGGGGGCAATGGTCTCGTAAAAAAATTTCCATTTATCATCTTGCTCGACGTAGTTAATGCTAGCCGCGTGCTTATTCCGTGTAGTCGCGGCTGTACGAGTACGAAGTTTTTATCAACCTCCTCTAAAAATTTTTATTTAGGTTCGACTCGCATGTTTAGTTTAAAATTTTTTATATGCTTTGTCAATCGTTGGCGATTAAAATTTTCTGAAAAAAAGAGGCCTATGCCGTCAAGCATAAGCCCTGAAGGATATAGAGTGAAAAATTTAATTGCTTTTAGCCATAGCGGCGGCTATAGCTGCGCCGAGACCGGAGCCGCCGTTATCAAGAATCGTATCGACGTTGGCGGCGTCTTCGCCGAGAAGTTCGCTTAAAGCTTTGGTGATATTTTCCTTAGCGTGCGGCATTTTCTCATAAACGGAGCCGTCAACCGCGACGTGCTGTTTAACGATTTTGCCTTTTCCGGCGCGTTGCCAAACAAGAGCGACAAAAGACGCCGCAACTAAACGCGCAGAACGAATTACAATCGTTTCGGCAAGCTTTTTAACTTTTGCAACGTCGTCAAAGTCAAGCTCGCGTCCAACTTTCGCCATAATAATATCGCTGGCTTTGGTGAGTTTTTCCGAGTCGTCAAGCATTATCATCGACATATCAACGGAAGTCAGATTATATTGCTTGCCCTTTTCGCCTAAAAGTTCAGCAATCGCCATGCCGAAAAGTTCGCCCATGTAGCGACCGGAAACCATTTTTTCAAAACGCTGTTCGCCTGGCTTTTCGGAGCCTTCGTCGTATTCTTTATCGAAACGATTGGGCGCGAGTTTGGAGAAATTGCCGCACTCAAGATTAAGAATCATGCCGCCTTCGCCGAAGCCGTTCGGGTCGTGAATGCTCGGTTCAAGATAGCAAGTGTTATGCCCAGTGGCGTAAATGGAGCCAATAAAAGTATCGGGCGTTTTATAAGCCGCGCTAAGCAAAACAGCAACGGTATCATTGAGCACGGCGACCGGCTCGACATTGCCCGCGCCGCGACGTTTCAAAGCCGCAACAAGTAAATCGTTAGCGATTTCGCCCTCAACGCCCTGCGTAGCGAATTCTTTTGTCCAGATAATCAGCCGCGCATTGTAGATATTATCCTGCGTGGACGGGAAAGAAAACGTGTGACCGAGATAATATTTGGTCTGGTGGTCGCCGTCAATGACTTCGTCGACAAGTTCGGCGATAAAGTCAAACATTTGCTCGGCGGTAGCGTCTTTGGAAATGTAATTGTATTCGCCAGGAACAATCAGCGGACGCCCGACGCGCTTAATAATTTCGTATTTGCCGCCGCCCTCAAGCCTGATTCTGAAGACGCGGATATTTGTGCCGCCGAAGTCCAGAGCAAGATAATCGCCTTTTTCGTTGCCGCTGGGCAGTCCGACATAAGATTTAAGCATGCGCATTGACGATAAAGTTACGTCGCGCAGTCCCAGTCGCAAATCCTGACGGAAATTCGCTGCGATTTCGTGCAGACGTTCGCCGCCGATTGTGAATTCAGCTAGAATTTCTTTGAATTGCTCTTCGTTAAACGCCATTAAAGATTCCCCCTTAAACACTCAAAAAAATTTCCCACGCGCAGATTATAACACGTAGGAAAAACTTTTAACATATTGTCAAAATATTTTTTCGATATGTCTTAATAGTATTTAACGTCCGTCTAAGTAAAGTTCTTGTGCCTTGACAAAATCCTCCCATTCCTTTTCGGTAAACGTTAAGCATTTGCCTTGCTTATACTGCTGTGTACTGCGTTCGATTTGGGCGTAGAAACGAGCGGCGTTAATTACTTTGGGAATGTCGAATTCTCCTGCCTTGAAATGTCTTTAAGCTCCAAGACGAAATATTTCCATTCAAGCGGCGTAAAAGTTATCGGTTTTCCTTCGTCAACGTTTTCGAGATTCAAAGCTTGAGATTCAATCATTTTTATCAGCCTCCAAAGAATTTATCGATAGCTGCCGCCACGCCGTCATTATCGTTGTCGAGCGTCACGAAGTCGGCGAGCTTTTTAATTTCGTCGGTAGCGTTGCCCATAGCGATTGCAAGTCCTGCGGTTTGCAAAATTTCCTTATCGTTATCGGCGTCGCCAATGGCAACGGTTTCGGCAAGGTCAATCTTCAAAAATTCGCAAAGTTCCTGAAGTCCCAACGCCTTAGTGACATTAGCGGGCGACATTTCCAGATTTTGCGCTTCGGCGAAAGAAATTGACAGATTTAATTTGCTTATGCGAGCGAAATTTTTATCGCGGGATTTTTTATCGCGGTGATAAAGATTTAGCTTGACGACTTCGCCCGGATGCGTGTGAACGTAATTTTTAAAATCGTCGCAACGGGTGCAGACGCGCTCGAACATATCTTGATAAATTGCCATATCGAACGCCGCCATATTTTGAATATCTTCCGTGCGGGCGATTGAGGCGCGGATTGTGTGCAGATGAATCATTGCTTTTTCTTCCAAGCCAAAATCAATCAGTTGCAAAATAGTTTTCTCGTCGACGGCGTGAAGTTTAATTGGCTTATCATTGATAAAATCGTAAATCAAACCGCCGCTGATTAAAATTCCGTATTGCATATTTTCAAAGTCAGTGCGATAGTCGCTTAGCTCGGCAAGTCCGCGACCTGTACTCACCACGACATAAATTCCGCGCTTTATAAGATTATCGATAGCGGCTTTGGTTCGCGGCGAAATTTTTTTCTGCGAATTCAAAGTCGTCCCGTCCATATCGATTGCCAATAATTTATAATTCATTTTATCTACCTCCGCGCAGATTTTATCACGTTAGATAACGGCTTAACAAGTTAAAATTTATCCTGTATAATGTCGGCAAATAAAAAAGTTGAGGAGACTTTTCATGAGCGTAACTTTTGACTTTAGGGGAAAAAATTTTGTAGTAGTTGGCGCGTCGTCTGGAATTGGCAAGCAGGTAACGCTTGAACTTTCGCAGAGCGGCGCAAATGTTTTAGCGATAGGACGAAATTTAGAACGGCTAGAAGCGTTGAGAATGAGTTCTCCAGTTAATTTGATTAAGCACCCATCGCGCATTTTTACGGAGCAACTTGACGTTTTGACGGCGCAAGCTGATGATTGGTCGGCGGTATTGGAAAATTTTACAAGCACAGTTGGCAGGATTAATGGCGGAGTATACACGGCGGGCATATGGGGCTTGACGCCGCTGAATTCCTTTGACGAGACGCTTGCGCATAAAATTTTCGACACTAGCTTTTGGGGCGCAGTTAATTTCCTGCAAGCGGCGACGCGGAAGAAATTTTCGGACGGCGGCGGCTCCTTTGTACTTATGAGTTCTGTTGCGGGCGATTTTGCCGCCAAAAGTTTATTCGCATATTCGGCGGCGAAGGCGGCAGTTCAAACGGCAGTTAAATCTTTCGCCAAAGAAATTATCCGCAATAAGCACAGAATAAATTCGGTAGCTCCCGCGCTTGTCAAAACCGAAATGACGCAAAATGAAATGTATACGGCGGCTGTTGGTGACAAAATCGTTTCAAATCAGCTATTGGGCGCGGGCACGGCTGAAGATGTCGCCGGCATGATTTTATTTTTGCTAAGCGAGCGCGCCGCCTGGATTACCGGACAAAATTTCTTCGTCGACGGCGGCTATATCGTCGGCTCCTACACGTGAAAAAAGCGCGGGGATTTCTCCCTGCGCTAATTTTTTTAGAATTTTTATCGTAGCATTATTCTTTGTAACCGAGTTCCTTAGCCTTCGCAAAGTCAGCTTGCGCCTTTTCATTGTCGCCGAGTGCTTGATAGCAAAGCCCGCGCACTTGATAAGTTCCAGCAAAATTCGGTTCAAGTTCTATCGCCTTGCTAAAATCTTGAATAGCAGGTTCTAATTTCTGCGAATTGGCATAAGCCGTGCCGCGATTGAAATACGCTAAGAAATCATTCGGATTCAGCTCAAGTGCTTTGTCAAAATCTTGAATCGACCGCTCAAACTGATTTAATTGCATATAAGTATAGCCGCGATTGCCATACGCTTCTGCAAAATTTGGATTCAGCTCAATCGCTTTGTCGTAGTCTTGAATCGCCTTTTCATATTGAGTCAAATTGACGTAAGCATTGCCGCGATTGTAATAGAATGCGGGAACATTCGGATTGATTTCAATTCCTTTGTCGTAATCGGCAAGTGCTTTATCGTATTGCCTTAAATCGGAATAGGCGTTGCCGCGATTGACATAAGAATCAGCGTCTTTCGGATTGCTTTCAATCGCTTTGGTGTATTCCTGAATTGCTTGTTCAGGATTATCCGCCGCAAAGCTAATGTTCGTCGTCAGCACACCCGCGACAATCAGAATAGCCGCCATTAACAATCGAAATACTTTTTTCATGTGGATTCCTCCTAAAAATTTTTATGCAAGTGTTGCGTTGAATTTTTCTATCATTTTTATCGGGCGATACGATTCTTTCGCCTGCCGCAAGCCGTCAATGCCCATATCCTCTTCCCGATTGATATAAATCATGTCCGACCACTCGTGCTCGACGAAATTTTGATTTATCGCCGCGTAACTTCCGCGAATTAACGGATTTGCCTTCTCCACGTGGATAACTGCCGTGTCTGAATTCAATCGCTCGCCAAACGTGAACGCTACGACCTTATCATTTATCAAAATCGCGCCGCCCTTCAACTTAAACCGGTCGAAGTGGTCAAAAATTTCGTGAATCGCCGCTTGCTCGTATCCTATGAATGGATTGTCGGGATTTTCGCGTTTACGCGCCTCCGCCCAAATATTTAGCTCCTCGCGGCACTTCGGAATAATTTCTTGCGTTATCGGTAAATATTTTGCGTCCGGATATTCCTTTTTGAACGCATTTAGATGATTTTTCTTCCTGTGAAACTTCCTGCCGCCTAAATTTATCAAATCCTGCGCAAGATAGACGTAATCGAAACGGTCGCGCTCGGTTGTAATGTTAAATTTCGCGTGCGGATAGCGTGCCAGCTCGTCGGCAAAAAATTTTTCTACTACTGCGAATTTAAATTGCTTTTCTCCGCGATTTTCCTCCGCCACACGCAAAATTTTTGTAATCGCGTCCTGCATTTTATCGGGTGCGCCAATCGGCTGCCATGCAGAAAAAAATTTGTCGTTCGTAGAGAAAATATAGAGTACGTCGTCTTCCTCCGACCAGAGATAATCACGCATTTTGCGCCACATGAAAAAATTCGTGAACGTGTAGCCGGAATTTTCGCAGTAGCGCGAACCAAAATGCTTATCGAACGTCGCTTTGTCTGTGCATGTCAATTTCTGCAGTTTAATTTCGCCCATCTCCCTTGAATAACAGTTCTGCTAAGTGAAAAGCCGTTTTGCCCCCTAATTTTAATCCGCGAATGCAATAATGGCAATACGCAATAACTTTTTCCGTCCGAATTTGTGCTCTTGCATGAGCGATTTTTTTTGCTCCGGCGTGTGTTCGCGGAATAATCCTTGCGCACCGTACAAAAATCTTTTCGGCGCAAGTTTAGGGTTGCGCGGCGATTGCGGCTGATATAAAGAATACCCGCAAAACTTAGTTTCAGCGTGATTTTCCGGCATTTCGATGATTTTAACGTTCATAAGCCGCAAAATTTCTCGAACCGCTTCTTGCTCCGAAAAATTTTCTTTCTGACGCCAACAATCTTGAATAGTTATCGCTTCGCCGCCTAAATCCGGATATTTAAAGCTTTTATCCGCCAAAATATATTCCCAAAGCGATTCGCGCATAATTTCCGGGTGCCGCTCCTCAAATATCGCCGCGCAGTTGTGACAAAGCGAAATCATCACTGAACCCGCCGGATATTTCTCGAAATGCTTAATCGCTCGCCACTCATCACGATAATTTTCCGGCATTCGCTCTTCAAATTCCGCGACTTTATATTTATCGACGCAACAACGGATTATCGGAACCGATTTTTCGCGCATATAATCGCAAATTTTCTTGCTAAGCGCGGGATATTCTTCCGTAAATACGCAACTCGCTACGTAAAATTTCTCCGCCATATAAATTCCTCCTACCAAATTATTCCGTTGCCCGATATTAAATCGCTCGCGTTCGCCGAATCAAGCTGTATGTTCATTGTAATTGGCATTTCTAATTCCGCCTCAAGATATTTTTTAATTCGTCCGGCTTCTTCCGCCGTCACGCGCTCTTTTACGTAAATTATTATCATAAATCGTTCTTCCGATAGAAATTCTCCGCCTTCTGCACGAATTATTTTAGGAAATGCCGCCGGTAATCGCTGATTTAACTTTTCTAAATGCTTTTTTTGCTCTAAATTCCGCTGATATATCGGATAATACGTCGCGCTTAGCGATTTATATTTTTTTAGCTCCGTCGTCTCCTGTTCGCGAATTCCTACGTATTTTTCGCTGTTCAATGTGCTTTGCAGTAGCTCATTTACCGCTTTTTCGTCCATTCCCGCGCTAAATTCATTCTGCACCACGTTTAATCGATAATTTTTCAGGTACGAATAATCTAGCATTTCTTTTTGCAAATAATCAATGTCCGCGTCGCTCGTTACCTGCCCAACCGATATTATTTCTAAAATTTCCTCCTGCGGATTCAATTTATACGATACCGCTTGCCGATTTTGCGTGTTAAATTTCGTTTCTACAAAGTTTTTTGTCTGTACGTTCTCTAAATTTTCCTCAATGCTTATGTGCGCCATGCGTAAACTCGGCAAAATTACTATCACGCCCAATATTATTAGATAAATCTTCTGCTGACGAAATTTTTTCTCTGAAATGTATTCTTTTGCCGGTACGCGCAGGATTTTTAGCACCGCAAACGCCGATAAACAGATAAAAAAGCTATTTATAAAGAATAAATACAGCGCACCGAGTAAAAATGTCGTCGAATGCGTCGCAATTCCATAGCCCGCCGTGCAAAGTGGCGGCATTAACGCTGTCGCTATCGCTACGCCCGGTATCACATTGCCTCTTTCTTCGCGTGTTAGTCCGATTATTCCCGCCGTTCCGCCGAAAATTGCTATTAAAACGTCCCAAATCGTCGGCGCGGTTCGTGCAATCAATTCCGGCGACGCTGTCGTTATCGGCGTCAGCGAAAAATAAATTGCCGACGTTAAAACCGATAAAAATACCTGAAATGACAGTTTTAAAAACGATTCTTTGACATATTGCGTGTCGTATGCCGCCATTCCGTAGCCAAGCGCGGTTATATTGCCCATGAGCGGCGAAATTAACATCGCGCCAATTATTACCGCCGTCGAATTCATATTTAGCCCTATTGACGCAATAAAAATCGCTAAAACTAGGATACACATATTTGTACCCTTCAAAACGCCGCCAGATTTTATTCTTTCGACGATTTCTGCCATTGATGCGCTATCTTCATGCAAACTAAATAGCTCGCCGAACGATTTTTTAAAACTTTCCATGCTTAATACTCCATTTTTACGAAAAATATTCTATTCCAGCCTCGAAAATTAGCTGATTTTTATTTTCGTCAATGTTTTTTGCGACAAAATTGCCAATTCGCTCCGAATGTCCCATTTTCCCAAAGATTTTTCCGCTCGCGTCGGTAATTCCCTCGATTGCCCACGCCGAACCGTTCGGATTAAAGGGAAGTTCGCTTGTCGGCGCGTTTTTATCGTCAACATATTGCGTCGCTATCTGTCCCGCGTCCGAAAGTCGCTTCAACCAAGCGTCGCTGGCTACAAATCGCCCTTCGCCGTGCGAAATCGGGATTGAATGCACGTCTCCGACCTTATTTTTCGCTAACCAAACCGATAAATTGCTTGTAATTCGCGTTTTTACGTATTGGCTGACGTGCCGCCCTAATGAATTGTGCGTTAATGTCGGCGAATCCTCTTCCAAGTCGCGAATTTCGCCGTAGGGCAGCAATCCTAGCTTAATTAACGCTTGAAATCCGTTGCAAATGCCCAAAATTAGCCCGTCGCGCTCTTTTAATAGCTTCATGACTTCTTCCGCGATTTTTGGATTGCGAAACGTCGCCGCAATAAATTTTCCAGACCCGTCAGGCTCATCGCCGCCACTAAATCCGCCAGGAATCATAATTATTTGCGCGGAATGGATTTTTTTCGCCATTATATCAATACTTTCTGCGACCGATTGCGGCGTTAAGTTGCGAACAACGAAAATATCAGGCTCGCCGCCCGCTTTTTTCCAACATTTCGCGCTATCGTATTCGCAATTCGTGCCAGGAAACACCGGAATAAATATTTTCGGCTTTGAAACTTTAATTTTGCTAGAAAATCTGCGCGGAACGTCATAAATTTTATTCGGGATAATCTGCGCGGAAGAATCTTTAATTTTTGTCGGAAAAATCTTTTCTAGCGGCTCGGAAAGGGCTTTTTTAACGTCGTCAAGCGAAATTTTTTCATCAGAATAAATTATAAACGGTTCGGAAATAGTTTCGCCCAAAAGTTTAAAATCAAGCTCGCAATTTGCCTCGACAATCAAATCACCGTAATTTTTAGCGAAAATATCTTCAACCGCGCAGATTTTAACGCCAATATCGTTACCAATCGCCATTTTAGCAATCGCCGCCGCAATTCCGCCGCTCTGAACGCTCATTGCTGAAATTATTTTCCCTGCGCAAATTAAATCATGAATTTTAGCGAAATTTTTCTTGAGTTCGTCGAAAATCGGCACGCCGTCAACGTCTCGCGGACATTTTATAAGATAAATTTTATTTCCTGCCGCTTTAAACTCCGGCGAAATAACTTTTTCCGCGTCGACAACAGCAACCGCGAAACTTACCAGCGTCGGCGGAACGTTTAAGCTTTCAAAAGTCCCGCTCATCGAATCTTTTCCGCCTATCGCCGCCACGCCAAAATTTTTTTGCGCGATAAATGCTCCTAACAATGCCGCAAGCGGTTTTCCCCATTTCTCAGGATTTTCGCCAAGTTTCTCGAAATATTCCTGAAAAGTCAGATATGCTTGCGAAAAATCCGCCCCGATTGCCACTAATTTTGCTAAACTCGACGTTACAGCGTCAATCGCGCCGTGAAATGGGCTTTTTTCCGATATTTCCGCGTCAAATCCGAACGTCATAGCCGTTGCCGTCGTAGTTTCGCCCGCGCAAGGGATTTTCGCGACCATTCCTTCAGCCTCTGTCAGCTGATTTTTCCCGCCAAATGGCATTAAAACTGTCGCCGCACCGATTGTCGAATCAAATCGTTCTACTAAGCCTTTTTGACTGCAAACATTTAATACGCGCAGATTTTCTAGGAATTTTATATTTTTTTGCGTAGA
>ODAI010480524.1_pt1 | contig 27125 bp, 17 predicted proteins | sample 1539321 | NCBI WGS metagenome assembly ODAI01 (sample SAMN02144231, study PRJEB22623) | gut metagenome | biome: sheep rumen | host: Ovis aries | place: New Zealand
GTCGCCTATCGCACTGCTGCCGCAGAGGCTATTGCTTCCGCAGAGACAGAAGTGAGACAAGTGGAGGAAGAAGTGGTCTATTCGTTCACTTATCCGATGATGAACGACGTGATGCGCATAGTTAAAGAAATGAGTCCGCGCATACTGTCACAAACCTACGACAACACCTGCGAGATACGTCTCTCTATCCGTAAGAGCGAGGCTGAGCAGCTTCGCCACCGGCTCAGCAAACTTTCTTTCTGAAGCTTAGAGTACTATTCCCTGGATATATGTCTTGAGAATGTGAATGCCCGTCTTGTTCTCATGTCCCCACGGAATGATTAGGTCGGCAAATTTCTTAGTTGGCTCGATAAACTGCTCATGCATCGGTTTGAGCACCTTTTCATAACGGTCGAGCACCATATCGACGGTGCGTCCGCGCTCCACCACGTCGCGGCGTATGTTGCGAATCAGCCGCACGTCGTTGTCGGTGTCAACGAAAATCTTCAGATCCATCATGTCGCGCAGTTTCTTGTAGTGCAGCACCATGATACCCTCGAGTATTATCACCGGTTTCGGTTCCACGTGGATGGTCTCCTTTTGCCGGTTGCTCTCTATATAAGAATATGTAGGCTGTTCGATGGCTTCGCCTCGCTTTAGTGCAGCAATCTGTTCGGTGAGCAGCTTCCAGTCGAACGCATCGGGGTGGTCGAAGTTTATCGCCTTGCGCTCCTCCATCGTAAGGTTCGTAGTGTCGTTATAATACGAGTCGAGTGGCACCACTGCTGCACAATGTGGCGGGAGCGCTTTCGTTATTTTTTTTACTACGGTGGTTTTTCCTGAGCCTGTTCCACCGGCAATTCCGATTATTGTCATAATTATCTGTTCAGCATTCAAACGTTAATCCATTATCTTTGTTCCTTTATCAGGTAAACGATGGTGGGCAGGTGGTCGCTGTATCCGTTGAGCCATGAGCCTCCTGCGTGGGTACGCAGCGGATTGCCCTTGTATTTTCCGTCCTGTTGGAAAAGATAGTTCCGCTTGAATATCTGGTGCTTGTAGTATTTCAGAGTTGAGTAGTTCTTGCTTCCGTCGCGGTTGAGCAGGCTTGGCGAGAGAATAATCTGGTCGAACAGATTCCATGCGTTGTCGTAGCGTAGCGTACCTTGACCGTGTGCCAGTTCGTCCCACCATGGGTTCCACATGTCATTGTCGCCCACGTCCTTGATTTTGCGCTTGGCCCCCAGACATTCGCTCATCGACTTGTCCATAGGGTCGTCGTTCATGTCGCCCATTATCAGAATCTTCACGTTTGGGTCGTCTCGAATCAGCGAATCCTTGACCACTCTCAGCTGCCGGCCTCCAAGCTCGCGATAGTATGAACCCGCGAAACGGCTCGGCAGGTGGTTCACCACGATGGTAACATGTTCGCCTGCCATTGTTCCGCTCACTACGAGGAAGCCGCGTGTGGCCCTATCCTTGTCTTCCGGCTTCTCATATACGTATGGAACGAGCTTGGTGTTTCTTACCTTGAACAGTTTAGGATTGTATAGCAGGGCACAGTCAACGCCACGCTTGTCTGGTCCTTCGATATGTTCGAACTTGAAGTTACGCTTCTTCAGAGGCTCCTGGTTGCACAGGTCGGTCAGCGCCTTGGCGTTTTCCACCTCGCTCACTCCGATGGCAGCGCATCCGATGTGCTTCAGCACGTCGGTTCCCATGTCGGCAAGTGCCTTCGACATGTTTCTAAGCTTGTTGGTGTACTTGATGCCGTTCCAGTGGTTGGTGCCTGTAGGAAGGTACTCGTAGTCGTTTTTTCCTGCATCATGACAGGGGTCGAAAAGATTCTCAAGGTTATAGAACCCGACTCCATAGACTGAGAATTTCTTCTCCTGAGCCTGAACGGTGGCAGTCGCGAAAACCATCGCGATGATACCAAGAAATACGGTCTTTTTCATTCCTTATAGTTTTGTGCAGGCAAAATTACATAATAAATTTGAGAAAAACGCAAGTTTCTTAAAAAAACATTAAAAAACATTCGACTATTTACGTTTTTTTTTGTTACTTTGCACAACAAATGTAAACGATACTAAAAACAACAATTATGCAGAACCGACAAAAATTATTTGTTTTTGCCCTCTTATGCACTCAGTTGGGGTATGCTCAGAGCGACACCACGGCTGTAGTGCAGCAGAGCGATGTTGAATCAGAGGCCACCGAGGCTGCATTCACCTTCACCGAGGCTCAGCTTGGCGAGGACGACGATGCCACTCGCACCACGACGGTCGTTGGTTCCAACAACAATGTGTATGCCAGCGAGGCAGGCTATAGGTTCAGTCCTATGCGCTTCAAGTACAGGGCTTACAACTCCAAGTACAACGAGGTCTATATCAACGGCAATCCTGCTAACGATATAGAGCGTGGCGACTTCAACTTCTCGTTTGTTGGTGGTCTCAACAATCAGACCCGTAGCGTCGAGATGTCGTTGCCCTACGACTACAACAACTTCACGATGTCGTCGATAGGAGGCAGCAACAACTACAACTTCCGCCCCAGTTCCATGCCCGTGGGCCATCGCGTGTCGCTTGCCGGTGCCAACCGCAGCTATACCGTACGCGGAATGTACACCTACAATTCCGGTATTTCGGAAAAAGGATGGGCATTCTCGGGTGCGCTTACATACCGTTGGGCAAACCGTGGCTACATTGAAGGCACTTTCTACAACTCGCTCTCTTATTTCCTCGGCATTGAGAAGCTCATCAACGACAGCCACAGCCTGTCGCTCGTGACATGGGGAAACCCCACAGAGCGTGCAGCACAGGCAGCCTCGACCGATGAGATGTACTGGATAGCCAACTCAAACTTCTATAATCCCAACTGGGGCTATCAGGGTGGCGAGAAGCGCAATGCCCGCGTGGTGAAGAGCTTTGCCCCGGCTGCCCTGTTCACGTGGGACTGGAAGATCAGCGACAAGACGAAGCTCGTGACGTCAGTGCTCGGAAAATACTCTATGTACAGCAACTCGCGCCTAAACTACAATGGCTCCACCAATCCCGCCCCCGACTACTACAGCTCGATGCCGAGTGCATTCTTCGATGTGTGGAATCCCAACAATGAGATGAACACCGAATACGCCCTCAGTGCATGGTATAATGCCTACAGCTATCTGGCATCCGACAAGGCTCACCGCCAGATCAACTGGGACCAGATGTACTTTGCCAACATGCAGAATGCTGCAGCCGGGAAGGAGGCGATGTACTATCTGCAGCGCTACCACGACGACCAGCTTACTATCAACCTCTCATCTACGGCAACGATGCAGCTCAGCGACTGGCACAAGATTAACTACGGCATCGTAGGCTCGTTCAACCAGGGCTACCACTACCAGACGATGGACGACCTGCTCGGAGCCTCCTATATGCGCAACATCAATACCTACGTGCTCAATGCCTATGGCGAGGCCGACGACCGCTCATGGTACGACATCGACAATAAAGGACAGTATGTGATGGTGGGCGACCGTTTCGGCTACGACTATAATATTAATGTACACAAGGCAACGGCATGGGCAGGATACAGCGGACGTCTGAAAGACTTCACTCTGTCGGTTGCCGGACGCATCAACGGCACTATGATGTGGCGTTACGGAAAGATGCGCAACGGGCTGGCTCCGCTGAACTCGAAGGGTGCCGGTCGCAAGGCCTATTTCCTCGACGGAGGCGGACGTGCTACGGTGACTTACACGCCTGCCAACACTCCGCTGTCAATCTACCTCAGCGGCACCTACGAGCTGAAGGCTCCTACGGCACGCACGGCATTCGTGGCTCCGCAGGTGAACAACGACTTCGCCAACAACTTGAAGCTTGAGCGCGTGTTCGGAGTAGATGCCGGCTTCAGCTGGGAGAGCAGCTTTGTTAACGGAAACTTCTCAGCCTACTACACCCGTATGCTTGACGTGGCAGAATACGCAATGGCATACTCCGATACAGAGAACTCGTTCACGTATATCTCAATGACTGGTATGAACAAGACCTATATGGGTATGGAACTCGGTCTTAGCTTCAAGATTTCTCCCGTGCTCGGACTGAAGGCTATCGGAAGCATCCACGATGCCAAATACACCAATGATGCCGACGTTACCTATATGCGCTCGAAAGACGGTATCTCGAAAAACACATGGTGCGTGAACCACGACATGCGCGAGGGAGGCACCCCGCTCACCGCTGTCAGTCTCGACCTCGGATTCCACAAGAGCGGATGGTTTATCGACCTCATTGGCAGCTGGTACGACCGTATATATCTCTACTATTCGCCCACACAGCGTATGTATGCATGGCGCCAGCCGGTGACCGATGACAGCGGTAGCCCGATAAAAGACACCGAGGGCAACCCGTTGCGCGACACGTCGCCCATTGAGCAAGCTAAGGGGCGCGGAGGATTCATGCTCGACTTCAACATCGGAAAGAGCATCTACCTGAAGAAAGGGTCGCTCAGCCTGAACCTCATGCTCAACAACATTCTCAACAATACCAAGATTTGCACCGGAGGTATGGAGCAGAACCGTTCTGATTTCGACAGCGAGACCGGCGAGTCGATACGCAATTATTCGTTCCAGAAAAGTCCGAAGAAGTTCTATGCTAACGGCATCAATGGTATGTTTATCGTAACCTACAGATTCTAACCTAAATAAATTGATATTGACATGAGAAAGATAAGTTATTTATTTGCCGTTGCCGTCGTCACGTTCCTTGCGTCGTGCATGAACAAAGACTGGGACACGCCTGTTTCTCCACTCGATACTCCCGTGGGTAACAACACCATAACCGAGCGTAATGTCATCACCGTGGCACAGCTCAAGGCCATGTTCCCGAACTTGCTCCAGAACAACGGATATGCCTATAAGGAGATAACCGACGACGTGCAGCTGAAGGTGCGTGTCACGGGAACTGACGACGGAAGCAACATCTACAAGCAGTTCTGCGTGCAGGACGCGACCGGTGGCATCATCATCAGCGTCAACCAGAACGGGCTCCACGGCATCATGCCCACAGGCTCGCTGCTGCTCATCGACTTGAAGGGACTGACCTACGGCGGCTACGCCGGTCAGCCGCAAATAGGTGTGCCTTTCAAAGACGACGAAGGCAGGCTCAACGTAGGACGCATGGACAAGTATCTGTGGAACCAGCACTTCCGGATAATTGGTGCTGCCGACGAGACGGTATTCCCACCGGTAGAGTTTTCGTCAATCGTTAACGACCTGAACAACTGCGGACAGCTTGTTACCATCCCCGTAACATTCCGCGATACCACGATGATGTTTGCTCCCGACTACGACATGGTGACTGCCGATGGTACCGTGGGCAAATACACCTATCGGGGCGATGCCCACAACTACGTACACCATGAAGGCGAAGTCATGGGTAAGAAAGTGATTATCCGCACCAGTACCTACGCTCACTTTGCATCGTACAAGTTGCCGGCCAAATGCCGCCTTACAGGCATTGCCACGCGCTATGACTCCGACTGGCAGTTGCAAATACGCCGTCCGTCGGACATTGAGATAATTGATAACTGATAATAGACAAATGATAATGAATAAAGATATGAAAAAGATTTTCAGAACCATGCTCGCTACCGCAGTGGCAGCAATAGCATTGTCGGGATGTTCCGACGTTCCGGCACCTTACACTATCCCCAGCGTCAAAAAAACGGTTGAGGTAACACCCACCGGCGACGGTACTCTTGCCAGCCCGTTCAACAGTGCCAAGGCAAACGAGGTGGCCTCTGCGCTTGCAAACGGCGAAACGTCGGCACAGTCGTACTATATCAAGGGTAAGGTCGTGTCAATCAGGGAGAACTATACCACACAGTATGGCACTGCCACATTCTATATTTCAGACGACGGCACTGCCAACGGACAGTTCTATGTCTATCGCGCACTTTATCTCGGCAACAAGAAATACACCGCCGGCGAACAGCTGAAGGTGGGCGACGAGGTAATCATCTACGGCAAGCTCACTAACTACAAAGGAACGGCCGAGACCGTACAGAACGGGGCATACCTCTACTCGCTCAACGGCGTGTCGGAGGGAGGCCCTGACGAACGTGACGGCGAGGCCACAGGCAACGGAACGCTTGAGAGCCCGTACAACTGTATTGCTGCTATCAAGGCAGCCTCGACATTGGCTGCCGACGCACAGTCGGATGTGGTATATGTAAAGGGTAAGGTCAGCTCTGTCAAGGAGGCTTTCTCTACTCAGTACGGCAACGCTTCGTTCTATATCTCCGACGACGGTACTGCCAATGGCGAGTTCTATGTGTTCCGCACGCTATATCTTGGCAACAAGAAATATACCAGCGGCGACCAGATAAAGGCCGGCGACGAGGTCATCATCTGTGGCAAACTGACCAACTACAAGGGCAACACCCCCGAGACGGTGCAGAACGAGAGCTACCTCTATTCGCTCAACGGCAAGACCGACGGCGGCTCCACGCAGCCTGACACTCCAGGCATTGCTACCGGCGACGGAACACTTGCTAATCCTTATAACAGTGTTAAGGCAAATGAAGTGGCCTCGGCCTTGGCATCAGGTGCACAGTCGGATGTGGTATATGTAAAGGGTAAGATTGTGTCTATAAAGGATGCTTTCTCTACTCAGTACGGCAACGCTTCGTTCTATATCTCTGACGACGGTGCGGCTGCCAACCAGTTCTACGTGTTCCGCACACTTTATCTTGGCAATGTGAAATACACAGCCGGCGAACAGCCGAAGGCCGGCGACGAGGTTGTCATCTGCGGTAAACTGACCAACTACATGGGCAACACTCCCGAGACGGTGCAGAACGAGAGCTATCTATATTCGCTCAACGGCAAGACCGAGAGCAGCGGAGAGACTCCCGGCGAGAACCCTTCTGACGGCATCGGCACTCTCGTCGGCAATGTGATGACCGTTACACCTGCTGAGTTTGGAATCGGCAACGGAGTGGAGGTCAACACAATCACTCTATGCGACGGTACCAAACTATCGTTTGCTTCAGGTGGAAACAACAATGCCCCGAAGTATTATAATGCCGGAACCAATGTGCGTATGTATCCAAAGAACTCAATGACCGTAACGTCGTCGAAGACCATAACGAGCATTAAACTGAGCTGCGACACCTATCAGGGCACTCTTTGCAATGCCGAGGGCGCTGTTGGTGCCGAGCCGGGAACAGTTGGCATCAAAGGCGATGTGATTGACATAACTGGTGTGAACGCTAAGTCAACCACAATCACAAACAACAATTCGTCGTCGGGCGCTAAGAGTCAGGTGCGCTGCACGAAGATAGAAATCATTTACGCGCAGTAAATAGCCGGCAAATGGTATTGAGCGGGACAAAACGTCCCGCTCTTTTTTGATATTGGCATCGATTGAAATTTTATAATCCCTTAAGGCTAAGGGATTATTTTGTTCCGAACATTTATAATCCCTTAGCCTTAAGGGATTATTTTGCTAAAGAATTTTTCGGAAAATAATTTGGTGTTATCCCCACTTATTCGTACCTTTGCAATTATGAAACTGAAATTTTCGATACATTACGGCACGGCGTGGGGTGAGAGTCTCCATGTGCTCATTACATACAAAGGAAAAGACGGTACAGAAAAGCACCAGCGGCATCTGATGAAAACCGACGACGGCAGTCTGTGGACACTCGAAGTGTCGGCCGTCGATTCCCGACAGAAAAGCATCGAGAGCTTCACCTACAGATATGTGTTGACTGACGCTGAGGAGAATATCGTCAGAGAGGAATGGAGCCTCATACCGCGCACCTACCTCTTCGACAGCACAAAAGACTATGTGCTGGACGACCAGTGGCGCGAACGTCCGCTGAACCTGCATCTCTATACGCGGGCATGGCAGACGGTGAGCGACTGCCGCGTAGAAGGCGAATTTAAACCTGTCGGTCTGCCGTTGTTCCGCCAGACCATAATGTTCCGCGTCTCAGCACCGCAGCTGATGCAGGGACAGAGCATTGGCATCTGCGGTAGTCATCCTGCTGTCGGTGCCTGGAATCCGGTGCGCTATCTGAAGATGGAATATGCCGGGATGGGAGAGTGGATGACAACGGTGAACATGTCGGCAATACTGTTGCCGCTGGAATATAAATACGTGATAATCGACGACCGCACCAACTCACTGGTACAGTGGGAAGAGGGCGACAACAGACGTATAGAAGACTCACAGCCGGCCACGATGCAGCAGCAATGGGAGGCTTCGGCATCAAACTCACAGCTCTCAACCGTAATCGTCGAATACGGAGAGCCGTTGCGTGTGAGAGAGAAAAATTTCCGCGCTGCGGGAGTCAGCGTTCCGGTTTCAGCCCTGCGCTCCGAGCATTCCTACGGCTGCGGCGATTTCGGCGACCTGAAGGCATTTATCGACTGGGCTGAGGCTACCGGCATGAGGATAATACAGCTGCTGCCGGTATGCGACACCACATCCACCCACAGATGGACCGACGCCAATCCATATAATATCACGTCGGCTGCCGACCTGCATCCGCACTATGCTGACCTCGAAGAGGCGGGAGTGCTGCGCGACAAGAAGAAGATGACGGCCTACCATCGTCAGCGACAGGAACTGAACAATCTGGCATACGTTGACTATGAGGCTGTTGACAGGGTAAAGACCGCCTATCTGACCGACCTCTATGAAGAGAAATATTCCGACAGCACGCGGAAACCATCGTTTCACGACTTCGTGCAGGCCATCCTCCGCCGTCAGCTCAAGGCGGCTGCCGACTATGCCCGGAACAAGAAGATAATACTCAAAGGCGACCTGCCTATTTCCATAAGCACCAATGCAGCAGACGTGAAGCAGCATCCGGCGTTGTTTAATATAGGGCAGAGTTTAGGTACACCCGACGGCGAAAACTGGCATCTGCCCACATACAACTGGCAAGAGATGGCAAAGGACAACTATGCATGGCTGCGCAGCAGGATAGCAGATATGGAGCAGTATTTCGACGCACTGCGACTCGACCATGTGCTCGGGTATTTCCGTGTTTGGGAAATACCAGAATCGGCTGTCGATGCCACGCTCGGACATTTCTCGCCTTCGCTGCCTATGACTGGCGGCGAAATCGGCTATTTCGGACTGCCCTTCCGCCACGACATGCTCACACAGCCGTTTGTCAACGACAGACTGCTCGACAAGCTCTTCGGCATGCACGCCCAGTATGTGCGCGACAACTTCCTCGAACAGAAGGCGTACCAGCTATACGCGCTAAAGCCGCAGTACGACACTCAGCAGAAGGTGTGCAAGCATTTCGAAGGACGTCACGACGAGAACAGCATCTGGATTCGCGACGGTCTGTATAGGCTCATAGGCAACGTGCTCTTCGTGGACGACCCGTATCAGGAGGATATGTACCATCCACGATTCGGTGCGCTCACACTGCCGGTGTTTGAGGCATTGAACAGCGAAGACAAGGATGCGTATATGCGCATCTACAACCACTATTTCTATCAGCGCCATAATCTCTTCTGGGGTAATCGTGCCATGAAGCTACTTCCGGCAATACTGGCTAATACACGGATGCTCGTGTGTGCCGAGGACCTCGGTATGCTGCCAGACTGCGTCGCTCCCGTGCTCGACCATCTGCGCATTCCAACGCTTGAGGTGCAGACCATGCCCAAGCATAGCGGATTCGAGTTTGCACATCTTGATGCTAATCCCATGCGCAGCGTGGCAACCATCTCCACACATGACATGCCTTCGTTGCGCCTGTGGTGGGAGGAGAACCCCGACCGCACGCAGCGTTATTACGTCACTATGCTGCAGAAAGAGGGTAGGGCACCGCAGCATCTTCCGGCACACCTGGCCGAGGAGATAATAGCCCGGAATCTATACAGTCCGTCGATGTTCTGTATTCTGTCGATTCAAGACTGGCTTTCGATGAACAGCGAACTGCGTCAGACAAGTGTGCGCGACGAACGGGTGAACAATCCGTCGGACCCATATTCACGCTGGCAATACCGTATGAACATAACAATTGAAAAACTGACTGATTCAAAACAGTTCAACAGCAAATTACATACTTTAATATCAAGAAGTCGTAGGCTTTTGTAAAATAAATATTGTAAAAATTGTATAAATAAAAAAAAATCCTTATATTTGCAGCCAAATTTATATTGCAGTATAATATTTTAATTAAAGAAACGGATATATGAAATTACGTAATTTATTGTCGCTCACGTTTGTAGTACTTGCTGTATTCTCATGTAAGACACCTACCAACATTGCTTATTTTCAAGATGTAAAAGACAATTCCAAACTGTCGATGGAGAATGTTCCGGCAATCACCTTCCAACCGATGGACCAGATTACCATCAATGTGAACAGCCGCAATCCGGAGATTTCAGCAATGTTCAACATGCCAATGCAGACGCGCTACGTTGGTGTTACATCGGGTACATCGTCAGGCTACAATCAGGGAGTCATCGGCTATACCATCGACTCTAATGGCGACATCGACTTCCCAATACTTGGCAAGATACATCTCGGAGGATTGACTCGCGAGCAGGCTTCAAGCCTTATCAAGAACAAACTCATTGACAGCAAGCAGATAAAAGACCCCGTGGTCACCATCGACTTCCTGAACCTTGTGGTGTCGGTGATGGGCGAGGTGAAGCTTCCCGGACGGTATAAAATAGACCGTGACCGCGTTACCATACTCGATGCTATCAGTCAGGCCGGCGACCTTACCATCAACGGTAAGCGTGAGAATGTGATGCTTATCCGTCACAACGGAAAGACTGACGAGGTGTATCAAGTTGACCTTACGAACATGGAAAACGTGTATAATTCGCCCGCATTCTATATTCGTCAGGGCGACATGATATATGTGACGCCGAACACTAAAAGAGCGCGCGAGTCAACATCAGAGGGCAATACATTCTACTCTCCGTCGTTCTGGATTTCGGTTACATCGGTACTCGTAGCTGTAACTTCGATGATTCTTAACTTTACAAAATAATTGTTGAACGTAACACTTAAGGAAATAATGGATACAACAACACAGTTTGTCGATAATGAACAACAGGAAGGGCAGAGCCTGAACATTAAAGAACTTGCAATCATCTGTCTTGCTAATTGGCGATGGTTCCTGTTTTCCATATTCGTTTGTCTGTTTATAGCAGGCTTGTATGTGATGCGTACGCATCCCACCTATACTCGCGACATGCAGGTGCTGATAAAGGAAGACGCCAAGGGGCGCAACGTGGCTACCGATGTGGCGCAGACTTTCTCGCAGATGGGACTTGGTGTCACACATACCAACGTTGACAACGAGATGATTGTGTTTACGTCGCCCGATCTGCTGTTTGCAGTTACGAAACGTCTGCACCTGGAAGTGGAATACCGACGCGACGGTTTGTTCTACGACCGTGTCATCTATGGTGACGAACTTCCCTTCACCGTAAGCTTCGACGACTTGGGCAATCGTGATGTGGCCACGATGACGGCAATGCCTGCCGACGATGGCTCAATCATTCTGACCGACTTCTTCTGCCAGCGCTTGAAGGCTACAGCACCTGTTGAATCAAGCGACAAGATAAAGGTGAAGCCGGGACAGACGGTAAAGACACCCATTGGAAAGATTACAGTAAACAAACCCATCTATAGCGGATATCCTGAGTTTGCAAAGAATATATACATCACCCGTAATAGCATCTACAGTGCTGCCAACGGCTTGAAAGCGCGTCTCACCACAAGTATTGAGAACAAGCAGTCGTCAGTGATTAATATCACACTTACGGATGCGAACATCCAGCGTGCAGAGGAAACGCTGAACACCATAACCAATGTGTATAATGAAATCTGGATAGAAGACAAAAACCAGATAACCACCAGCACAAACGAGTTCATCAATGAGCGTCTGCGCGTGATTGAGGGCGAGCTGGGAAATGTGGATAGCAACATTTCGTCGTTTAAGAGTAACAACATGCTGCCCGACCTTGAGGCAACGGCTCAGGAGAACCTGCGTATGTCGTCGGATGCACAGAAGGATATACTGCAACGACAGACAGAGCTCTCGGTGGCAAGATATATATATAACTATGTACATAATAATAGTAATAACTTGATTCCTGCCAATTCCGGTATCACTGATCCGGGAATTGCGTCACAGATATCAGAATACAATAATCTGCAGCTGCAGCGTAACAGACTGGTGGAAGGCAGTAGCGATGACAACCTGATGGTGAAGGACATGGATGTTCAGTTGAAGGCTCTGAGGGCATCGGTGCTGAATTCAATCAACAACTACATCGTTGCCACAAACGCACAGCTTGGAAGTGCGCAGACGGCTCTTGCCCGCGCCGACTCGAGAATCAGCTCCAATCCGCGACAGGCTGGGCAGTTGCTGTCGGTTGAGCGTCAGCAGAAAGTTAAGGAAGCTCTCTACCTCTTCTTGCTGCAGAAGCGTGAGGAGAACGAGCTGTCGAAGGCATTTACGGCATACAACACTCGCGTGATTAGCACTCCAGGATATGGTGGCTCATATTTACCCACAGCACCACGTCGCGGAATGATAATGCTGGTGGCACTGATTATCGGTCTTATTATTCCATGTGGAATCATCTATCTGCATGAGATCAACAATACTACCATCCGCGGACGCAAGGATATTGAAGATATTACCGCTCCGTTCCTCGGCGAGGTGCCGCTAACATATCAGGGACACCACGTGAGGAGGAAATCCACGGTGGAGGAAATAATAGACAAGCTCTTGTCGCTCTTGAGGATAAGAAAAGAGAAGAAAGTAGAAAATCCGGCATCATCCATCGTTGTTAAGGAAAAGAGCCGCAATGTGGTGAACGAGGCATTCCGCGTGATACGTACGAACATCGAGTTCATGGCAAACAAAGAAAACGGTGCATACGTGATGATGACCAGCTCGTCGTTCTCAGGTTCTGGTAAGACATTTATTGCGGGTAACCTTTGTGCTGTGCTTGCTATTAAGGGAAAGAAAACATTGCTGCTCGATCTCGACCTCCGCAAAGCCACAGCGAGTGCATACGTGGGCAGTCCGAAGACTGGTATCAGCAGCTACCTCGGCGGACAGATTGACGACTTTGAGTCGCTTATCAAACATACCGAGACAAAGAATTTCGATGTATTGCCCGTAGGTACGCTGCCTCCGAATCCGTCGGAGCTGCTGGCATCGCCACGACTGGCATTGCTGCTGGAGAAGATGCGACAGAAGTACGACTTCATCATTCTCGACTGTCCGCCGGTAGAGATTGTTACCGATGCCGACATCATCAATCCCCTGGCCGACACAACGCTATTCGTAATACGTGCAGGACTGTTCGACCGTTCAATGCTGCCGGTATTGGAGCGCTACTATAAGAACCAGAAGTATAAGAACATCTGCGTTATACTCAACGGAACATACAGCAGTAGCGGCTACGGATACCACCGCTATGGCTACGGAAAATATGGGTCTTACGGCTACGGTCGCTATGGCTACGGCAAATATGGCACTTATGGTTCGGCATATGGTTCGGCATACGGCTCGACCGACGACGAAGATGAGAAGAAAGAAAGCAAAAAGAAATAGTAAAAAGTAAAAGATAAACAGTTCGATATATGAGAGAATTCAAGGACATCAGGATTGCTGTTGCCGGTACAGGTTATGTCGGTCTCAGTTTAGCAGTGCTTCTGTCGCAACACCATAAGGTTTCCGCCGTTGACGTTATCCCCGAGAAGGTGGATATGCTCAATCGCAAGCAGTCGCCAATTCAAGACGAGTATATCGAAAAATATCTTGCTGAGAAAAATCTCAATCTCACTGCAACGCTCGACGGTGCTGAGGCATATCGAGATGCCGACTTCGTAATAATTGCAGCCCCGACCAACTACGACCCGGTGAAGAACTTCTTTGACACACATCATATCGAAGATGTCATTGATTTGGTAATCTCTGTCAATCCCGATGCTGTGATGGTAATCAAGAGCACTATTCCCGTAGGATACTGCCGAAGCCTTTATGTGCGCTATGCTCAGAAGTTCGCATGCAGTCAGCAATTGAAAGACAAGAAATTCAACCTGCTGTTCTCGCCGGAATTCCTGCGCGAGTCGAAGGCTCTCTACGACAATCTTTATCCGAGTCGTATCATCGTGGGCTACCCGAAAATCATCAACGCCCCTGAATTCGATGAGGAAAACGCAGCAATAAGGGACTACGGAAACCATGATGCCGAGGAGTATGCACACACGTTTGCCCGTCTGTTGCAGGAGGGTGCATTGAAGGAAAACATCGACACGCTGTTCATGGGTATCAAAGAGGCAGAGGCGGTGAAACTCTTTGCGAACACTTATTTGGCTCTACGTGTAAGCTATTTCAACGAGCTTGACACCTACGCCGAGGTGAAAGGGCTCGATACGAGTGCGATAATCAGAGGCGTAAGCTTGGATCCGCGTATCGGCGACCACTACAACAATCCGTCGTTCGGCTATGGAGGCTACTGTCTGCCAAAAGACACGAAGCAGTTGTTGGCCAATTACGAGCATGTGCCGCAGAATATGATGACGGCCATTGTGGAGAGCAACCGTACGCGCAAAGACTTCATTGCCGATCAGGTGCTGCGAATGGCAGGCTATTACGACTATTCAAGCCGTAACCAGTACTCTGGTGAAGAGAAAAAGGTGACCATCGGTGTATATCGGCTCACGATGAAGTCGAACTCCGACAACTTCCGCCAGTCGAGCATACAAGGAGTGATGAAGCGCATAAAGGCAAAGGGTGCACAGGTGATAATCTATGAGCCTACACTTCAAGACGGAACAACATTCTTCGGCAGCCTTATTGTCAACAATCTTGCTGAATTCAAAAGCATGAGCAATGCCATAATAGCAAACCGCTATGACGCTCTGCTCGACGATGTGCATGAGCGTGTATATACTCGCGACATCTTCCGCAGGGATTAATCACCAACCATAAATTAACTAAACTAAGTAGTGTATGTCAAATTCGATTTATAATATATTAGAATGGTATTTTAACAAAAGAGCAGTACCATATTGGACTATCCTGATAATGGATTGTTTAATAGTATTTTTTTCCGGATATTTGATTTATTTTCTTTATTATCGGGGTTATCAGACACTACTGGATGCAAGAACGCTGATGCATTCAATGCTGATATATGTGTTCTTCTCACTTGTGTCATTCAAGATTTTCAGAACGTATTCGGGAATAGTGCGCTTTTCATCTTTTGTTGATCTCCAGAAGGTGGGATATGCTAATCTGCTGGCATTTTTCCTGTCGTTTGTTGCACATTACTTTCTGATGAAATATCCGCAGTATTTCGCAATACAGAACACGCGGATGCTTTTGATGTTGTTTATTGTGGCTACAATCACTATGTGGGGAGTGCGACTGCTTGTGAAAGCTCTCTACGACATTACCGTGTCGGGAAAGGATGCATGCAATGTACTTATCTATGGTGTGAAGAGCGGCGGCATCGGGCTGGCAAAGAATATCCGTAGCGTTACTCCGCATCGATTCACACTCCGCGGATTCATCACATCAGACGACACCTATAAGCACAATCTGCTGATGGGAGAGAAAGTGTATTCAGTCAATGATAACCTTTCGGAGGTAATTGACAAGAATAATATCAAGGGTGTTGTTGTATCGCCGCTGCGTAATGATGAGTTCAGGATGAATACGAAGCTTCAGGACTTGTTCATTAGCAAAGGGGTGAAGATATACATGAGCAGCGGAATACGCGAGTGGAAAGAGGACGACGACTTTTCACAAGCTCAGTTGAAGGAGGTCAGCGTAGAAGACCTGTTGCCGCGCAAAGAGATAAAGGTGGATATGGAATCGGTAGGCAGGGAACTGACGGGCATGAAGATTCTCATTACCGGCTCGGCTGGAAGCATTGGCTCGGAAATTGTGCGTCAGGTGGCAAAGTATAAGCCTGCGATGATGATGCTCATCGATCAGGCTGAGACGCCGGAACACGACATACGCCTGATGATGCACAAGGATTTTCCCGACGTCAGTGCCGAAACGGTGGTTACATCGATATGTAAGCAGGACAGGATGGAGAAGGTGTTCTCTGACTTCCGTCCCGACTATGTGTTCCACGCCGCTGCCTACAAGCACGTGCCGATGATGGAGGATAACCCCTCTGAGGCTGTGCAGAACAATATCGTCGGTACAAAGGTGATTGCAGATCTCAGTGTGAAGTACGGAGTGAAGAAGTTTGTCATGATTTCCACCGACAAGGCCGTTAATCCTACGAATGTCATGGGATGTTCGAAACGTATATGTGAGATATATGTGCAGAGCCTTGGTGAGGCTACGGGACATAAAACACAGTTTGTCACCACGCGTTTCGGAAATGTGCTCGGTTCTAACGGCAGTGTAATTCCGCTGTTTAAGGAGCAGATAAAGAACGGAGGACCTGTTACGGTAACTCATAAGGATATTATACGCTTTTTCATGCTTATTTCAGAAGCATGTAAGCTTGTGCTTGAGGCTGGAACAAAGGGTAAGGGAGGTGAAATCTTTGTGTTCGATATGGGCGAACCGGTGAGGATTGCAGACCTGGCAAAGCGCATGATTTTGCTCAGCGGTGCAAAGAATGTGAAAATCGAATACACCGGACTCCGCGACGGCGAGAAACTATATGAGGAGGTGCTAAACGAAAAAGAGGGAACAAAACCGTCGTTCCATGAGAAAATCCGTATTGCCGATGTGCGTAAATACGACTATGACGATGTCTGCAAACAGATAGATGAACTTATTTCCATAGCCGCACAATATGATGATATGGCTACGGTGAAGAAAATGAAAGAGATAGTGCCGGAATATAAGTCGCAGCACTCAAAGTATGAAATCCTCGACAACGACTGACAAGTTTAGCGTCCGTTGGGGATTTCAAGAATCTTGTTAACAGTTTTCTTTGATATTTTCGAGTTGAGGAAGAATTCCACGAATCGAAGAGAGTGGGTGTCGGTGCCACAAAATTCATAGTAGCCTTTATTCAGAAGCATTTCTGCCTTTGCCTGAACCACAGCATCGTAGGCTCCAACTATCGACGGAATGTTAAGCTGGAAGAGTATGCCCTTGTCTTTCAGACGACGGTAGTCTTTCTTGTCCATATAGACGTAACGTTCGGGGTGAGCCAGTACGGGGAAATAGCCTAACTTGAACACTTCGTCGAGCATTTCATCCATGCGGAACGGCGGATTGAAATAAGAGGTCTCTACAAGCAGGTGGTTGGCATTGACGGTGAGTGGGAGTACATCTTTCCTTGACAGACGCTCGGTAAATAGGTCGTCAATCATGTTCTCGGCTGACAGATGCAGCTTAATGGGACCTTTATATATGGATTGAAACGAATCGAATCTTTCCTTCAGTTCGGTTGAAGTATTGGGGATGTCTTCCATGATATGGGGGGTGAACCATATCTCCTTAACTCCCACACTCTCCCATTGGCTCAGAATCTTCAATGTCTCGTCGGGCTCCCCTACGCCGTCGTCAACACCTGGAAGAAGATGGCAGTGGAAATCAGTGAAGCCTTCAAGAAGGCCGCTGTCTTTTACCAAAATACTATTGTTGAAAAAAAGCATCTTTACTCTTATTTAACTTTTGAATTTCTCAAGACGGGCAATGTATTTTCCAAGAATGTCGAACTCGATATTTACAACCGAACCTACACGAATGTCGCAGAAGTTGGTATGCTCAAAGGTGTAGGGAATGATTGCCACCTGGAAAGTATTGTCGGAAGGATTGCATACAGTCAGCGAGACTCCGTTGACGGTGACGCTGCCTTTATCTACGGTGAAATAGCCGTTGAGAGCCATTGCACGGTCTTGCTTATACTCGAATGTAAAATATGTACTGCCGTCGGCATCGTCAACGGCTATACACTTTGCCGTCTCATCCACATGACCCTGAACGATATGACCGTCGAGACGGCCGTTCATAAGCATGGAGCGCTCAACATTCACTTTGTCGCCAACCTTAAGTAAACCAAGGTTGCTGCGGTCGAGGGTCTCCTTCATTGCGGTGACGGTGTATGTGCCGTCGGCAATTCTTACTACTGTCAGACATACGCCGTTGTGAGCTACACTCTGGTCAATCTTCAAATCATCGACAAACGAGCAGCGCAACGTGAAGTCGATATTCTCACGGTCTTTCCTGATGTCAACGACAATCGCAAATTCCTCTATTATTCCTGAAAACATTTTTTTGTTATTATTTCAACTTAAAAAAGGGGGATCGTGCCAATGATGTGATGAAAACTCCTATGCTATAAGATTTGAGCGCTCTCCGTCTTTGTAATCCACCGGCAATTCTGCTACCCGAAGGCATGTGGCCCGCCATTGGCAAGAGATACGGCCTCTGTTTTCATTTTTAATTTGATGAGTATCCCAGTCGAACTGACACGATCCCATTTCTATTCTGTCTGCAAAGTTACGATTTTTATTTGGATTTTCCAAAGTTTTTTTGCTTTTTCTCGTGTAAAGTTAATCTTCTATTATTTCATAGTCGGTTATCGCTTCATCAGGGTCGTCAATACCGTTGGCCTTCCGGTATTCGTGAGGGTCGCAACCAGCTTTCTGCGTAAAGAAAGCGATGAAGTCGCTCACATCGTTGAATCCTATGGAGTAGGCCACCTCTGACACGGTTTTAGTACCGTCGGAAAGAAGTTTCTGTGATTTCTTGTAGCGGAAGTCGGCGATGAACTCCTTTGGCGTCAGGCCGGTGAGGGCTTTGATTTGGTTGAAATATATGGTACGCGTCATGCCCGACTGTTTTATAAGTGCATCAGGTTTCAGGTCTGGCTCGCAACAGTGTTGCTCAAGCCAGTCAAGTTGCGCGTTCATGAAGTCAATGTCCTTCTGGTCTTTCAGATCGATACCTTCAGTGCCTACTTTTATCTTCTCTTCCGCGGATAGATGTTTTGTGAGGATTGTTTTCTCACGCCATATCAACAGACCGATGAAGAACACTATCGCAAGTAGCATGTATATCCATATTGCTGTAGATGATAGTAAAAACAACGGTGGAATGACAACAGTGATTTCGCGAATGTCGTACTTGTCGGGAGATTCGAGCATGAATGCCTTGACCTTGAACTTATATGTTCCTGAGGGAAGACCGGAGAACATTACCGTTCGGCTGTCGTCAACATTCTTCCACTCGTGATCGTAACCTTCAAGCATGTACTGGTAGTGAATGCGGTGCTGCAACTGATAGTTAAGTGAGGCAAAGCGAAAACCGAAATGGGTATGGTTGGTGGGAAGTTCAACACTCTTTGAAGAGGGTACGTAATAGTCGTAATGGCCGTCGGTGCGAGGGGTGATGATTTTGTCATCCATGATGAAGTCGGTAATCTGCAGTTTCAGCATCGTTCCGTAGGAGTTGATAAGCTTTTTCTGGTCGATAGTATAGAAACCATTGATGGTTCCGATAATTACATTGCCGTTTTTAAGAGTTATGGCTGCGCATTCCGAGCAGTTGGTGTCATCAACACCGTCCTGTACGTCGAAAGTACTGAAGATGCGTTTCGAAGTGTTGTATGAGCAGATGGCGCGGTCACTGGCAAACCATACGTTACCTTTCTGGTCGAATGTGATGCTCTTGATTTCTTCAGATGGCAGACCGTCTTGGGTTCCGAAATTCTCAAAGCGGTAACGGCCGTCGTCATCCTTGCCTATCACGTGGCTCAGACCGCCTCCGTTAGTGCCTATCCACATCGAACCTTTGTTGTCAAGACCGAGGCATACGATGTCGTTGCTGTTGAGCGTATAGACAGGATTCTTGCTCTGGAGAAGTTTCTGTATTTTTATCTTCTTGTTCTTGTACGACAACAGAAGGATGCCGTCTGTTGTTCCGGCCCATACGTTGCCTTCATTATCGAGGGCCACGTTGCGCACTTTCTGGTATGAATTGTGAGGATAACGGCGCATTATGTTGTCCTTGTGAAGAACAGTCCACTTTCCGTTCTGTTGTGTCAGCAGATTGACACCGCCCCCGTATGTCGCTATCCAGAAGTTGCCGTACTTGTCCTCAACGGCATAGTAGCAGTTGTCGTTGTTAAGCGACATGTTGTCGCCGGGAATATGCTTTAGTTTATTATATGTATATCCTCCATTGCCGTCGGGAATCATGAAAATTATGCCTTCTCCCTTTGAACAGATGATGTAATTTCCCTTGCTTGTCTTGGTTATGCCGTAGATACGTCCAAGCAGACTGCCTGACTCCATTATTTGCTTTTGTCCTGAGTGGCTCAGCTCGAACAAAGCGCCGGTTTTAGTGCCCATGAGGGTGACGTGACGATTACCGTCGTTATACATGGCGCGTATCTCGTTCATATTGGTGTTTTCGCCAATGTCTTTGACAAGCAGCGTGCGGGTAATAGTGTTTTTCAGTATCTCCAACTTTTCAAGACCACGGCGGCTGGTGGTCTCCCAAATGACACCTTCTTCCATAGGCAGGAACGACGTCACTGTGTTTGAAAGGTTCCAAGGGTTGGCAGGGTCGTTGTGGAAATATTCCACTTTGTCTGCGTCACGGTTGTAGTAGCCGAAACCGCCGTGGTTCATGTTTATCCAAACCACACCGTTGATTTCGTGGATGATGGCACCATTACTGTCGAAGTGGGGAATTAAAATATTCTGTGTATAGTCGGTGCTCTTGCCTGTGTTCAAGTCTATCTTCGTAATCCCCTGCTTATCACCCACGGAATACCACAGTTCATTGCGGCTGTCAACAAAGACTGAGTGAATTCGATCATCATTGTCGGCAAGGACTACCGCCGGCTGTCCGTATGCAAAGGTAACAATCTTGCCAGATTCGGTGCCGGCATATATATTGAAACCATTGGAGTGCATACATGTAATCTTCTCATCGGTGAACTCACCGTTGCGTTCCAGACTCTCGTCGCTGACATTCAGGCGGTGGATGCCATGGTCGGTGCCTATCCACAGGTCGCCGTGATAACCCTCACAGATGGTAGTCGGCGTAAACTTGCCTGTAGTGATGAGAGAACGCTTAATACCATTCTTGTCGATACGCAGCTTATAGATTCCGACATCTCGGATAGATACATACACATCGCCGCTCGTAGTGACTATTGCGTTATGTATGGAATGGAAATTCTGATAGCCAGTCAGACCCTCGAATGGATTGATAATCTTGTCGGTGGTGCGGTCGAGCACAAACACACGGTCATCGTACATCCACAGCCATACGTTTTGCGACAGGTCAATTTCTATCATTTTTATGCGGTTGTGCATAAGAGGAACGCCACTGTGCGGACCTGTGTTGTAATTGAAGAAATTATAGCCGTCGAAACGTGACAGTCCGTTCCATGATGCAATCCATATATAACCATAGTCGTCCTGCCTTAGATCCGACACCGTGTTGCTACATAGTCCGTCGGCAGCAGAATAATGGGTGAGTGTAGCCTGGAAGTGCTGGGCATGAACCGCTGTCGTGCCGGGTAATAAAAGGAGTGTGAACGACAGTATTATATTCCTTATAAAGTTTAATGTTTTAAGCATTTCTCATTCCGCGTATTCGAACTGTAATACAAAAGTTGTAAGAAGGTAAAGCAGAACCGATATGCATCATATATCTACTTTACCTCCTTAACTCTTTGACTTGTTAATAAGCAAATAGGGGATAGCCCTTCATCGTTTCGTTCACTTCACCGCGAACCTTGGCGATAACCTGGTCGTTCTCTGGATCGTTGAGCACTTCTTCAATCCATGCCGCAATCTTAATCATGAGGTCTTCCTTTGCACCACGCGTAGTGATGGCGGGAGTGCCAAGACGGATGCCACTGGTTTGGAAGGCTGAGCGGCTGTCGAACGGAACCATGTTCTTGTTCACCGTTATGTCGGCTGCAACGAGGGCGTTCTCTGCTACCTTTCCTGTCAAGTCGGGGTATTTGCTGCGCAGGTCAACAAGCATCGAGTGGTTGTCGGTTCCGCCGCTTACAATTCCGAATCCGCGCTTAATAAGTTCTTCGGCAAGAACGGCGGCATTCTTCTTTACTTGTGCTGCCCACTCCTTGAATTCAGGCTGGAGTGCTTCGCCGAAGGCTACGGCCTTAGCTGCAATTACATGCTCTAACGGACCGCCCTGCTGACCGGGAAATACTGCACTGTTGATGAGTGCCGACATCTTCTTAACTATTCCCTTCGGAGTGGTAAGTCCCCATGGATTGTCGAAGTCTTTGCCAAGAAGGATGAGACCTCCGCGAGGGCCGCGCAGAGTCTTGTGGGTGGTAGAGGTTACGATATGTGCGTATTTCACAGGGTTTTCAAGCAGTCCGGCTGCAATCAATCCTGCGGGATGAGCCATGTCGATCATCAGCAATGCGCCTACTTTGTCGGCAATCTCGCGCATACGCTTATAGTCCCATTCACGACTGTAGGCAGAGCCACCACCGATAATCAGCTTCGGCTTGTGCTCCAAGGCCAGACGCTCCATCTCGTCATAGTCAACTCGGCCGGTCTCTTTGTTCAGGTTATAGCCCACTGGCTTGTAGAGAATTCCCGAAGTGTTTACATGTGAGCCGTGTGAAAGATGGCCGCCATGGTCAAGGTTCAGTCCCATGAAAGTGTCGCCCGGCTTTAGGACGGCGAGCAAGACGGCGGCATTTGCCTGGGCTCCGGAGTGAGGCTGCACGTTGGCATACTCGGCACCGAAGAGTTTGCAAACACGGTCGATGGCAAGCTGCTCCACCTCGTCCACAACCTGGCATCCGCCGTAATAGCGATGGCCGGGGTAGCCTTCTGCGTATTTGTTGGTTAGATAACTGCCCATCGCCTCCATCACTTGGTCGCTGACGAAGTTTTCAGAAGCAATGAGCTCTATGCCTTTTAGTTGGCGCTGATGTTCTTTCTCAATCAATTCAAAAATCTGATCGTCTCTTTTCATTGTCTTTATGTTTGGTAAATAATAATCCGTTAAATCTGCCAAATCCGTTAGACATTTATACTAACTCAACCTTGTCAATGTCCTGTTCCTTCTCGCAATAGTGGCATTTCATCAGCCCTTGTTCCTTATTCACTACATGGAAGATGGTTGGCATCGGCTCGTTGTTGCAGATGCATTTTGGATTGTTGCATTTAACTATATTGTGAAGAATATTCGGCAGCGAAGCTTTTTTCTTATCAATAACTTCAAAATCATGTATTATGTTGAGCACAATATTGGGGGCTACCACAGAGAGGCGGGAAATCTCTTCGTCGGTGAAAAACTTGTCTTCAATCTTGATAATCCCCTTCTTTCCGAGCTTTTTCGACAGTAGGTTGTAGCCAATTGTGACGGGGGTCTGCATGTCTTGCAAACGCAACAGCTGTACAACTTGGTATGTCTTGTCGGAGGGTATGTGGTCGATTACTGTGCCGTTCTGGATGGCGGCAACCATCATTTCTTTCTTTGCCATAAACAATATTTCGTAAAATCAAATAATTGTCTTGTCGTTGCGGACATCGTCTATTGATATGCCGAGTACGTCGCAGAAAATAGCTTCGCGAGCATAGAGGCCATTGCCTGCCTGCTGGATGTAGTATGCGTGAGGATTGTCGTCAACGTCATACGCAATCTCGTTTACACGGGGGAGGGGATGGAGTATCTTCATGTTTTCCTTTGCATTTGCAAGCATGTCGGCTTTGAGAATATATACGTTTTTCACACGTTCATATTCCATCAGGTCGCTGAATCGTTCCTTCTGTACGCGCGTCATATATATTATGTCGGCATCGGCGATTGTCTCGCTGGTAAATTCCGAATGCTCCTCGAAACGGATACCCTGCTCACGGCAGTATAGCTTATATTCCTGTGGCATGGCAAGCTCTTTCGGAGAAACGAAATGGAATGTAGGATTGAAATGGCGCATTGCCATAATCAGCGAATGGACGGTACGGCCATATTTCAGGTCGCCGACAAGATAAATGTTCAGATTATCAAGCGTACCCTGCGTCTTGTAGATACTGTAAAGGTCGAGCATGCATTGGGATGGGTGCTGATGGGCACCATCGCCAGCATTGACAATTGGAACCGGCGACACCTCAGAGGCATATTGGGCTGCTCCTTCGATGTAGTGACGCATGACTATGACATCTGCGTAATTGCTTACCATCAAAATAGTGTCTTTGAGAGTCTCGCCCTTCGTGCCACTCGTAATCTTAGGGTCGGCGAAACCGATAACGCGAGCACCGAGACGGTTGGCGGCGGTCTCAAAACTCAGGCGGGTGCGAGTGGAAGGCTCGAAAAACAAGGTGGCCACTACTTTCCCTTTCAGAATCTCACGGTTGGGATGTGCCTCGAACTCCTGGGCCATCTGAATCATATACATGATTTTATCCTTGGTGAGGTTGGCAATTGTCACAAAATTATGCTTGTCCATCTATCGTTTGATTGTATTTTGCGTGCGAAGTTACAAATAATTTCTCAGAATGGCACAAACATTGCCTATAAATTTTGTTTTTTGAATTAAAATATTTACTTTTGCAGGCGAATTCTACATCATTTTGTTATGAGAAAGGCTTTTGTCAGATTACTATGGACTCTCTTGGTCGTCGCTATTTTGTCGATAGCTTTCGCATTCTATGCCATAGCTGAGGGATGGATTGGATACATGCCTCCTGTGGAGGATTTACAAAACCCTATAAATAGGTTTGCAACACAGGTGTATTCTTCCGACGGCAAACTCATGGGAACATGGAATTACAACAAAGAAAACAGAATACTCGTTGACTACAGTCAGATTGCTCCGTCGCTCGTGCAAGCTCTTGTGGCTACAGAGGATGTCAGATTTTACGACCATTCCGGAATAGATTTTATTGCCCTCGGACGTGCTGTCGTGAAAAGAGGACTGATGGGGCAGAAAAGTGCGGGTGGTGGATCCACGATTACTCAGCAGCTCGCAAAACAGTTATATAGCAGCACAGCACATAGCGTGATGGAGCGACTTTTGCAGAAACCTATAGAGTGGGTTATCGCCGTACAGCTGGAAAAGAACTACACCAAGGACGAAATCCTGACTATGTATCTCAATTACTTTGATTTCTTGCACAATGCTGTGGGAATCAAGACGGCATCGAATACATATTTCAGTAAAGACCCGAAAGACTTGACAATAGTGGAAAGTGCACTGTTGATAGGACTATGCAAGAATCCTTCGTATTTTAACCCGGTGAGGAATCCGGAAAGGGCAACAGAAAGACGCAATGTGGTGCTGAAGCAGATGGTGAAGGCCGGATATTTAGACGATGCTGCCTACGATTCGCTGTCTGTTAAGCCGATCGGATTAAAATTCCATGTAGCTGACCATAAGGACGGTATTGCAGCATATTTCCGTGATTTCCTACGCAGATACATGATGGCAAAAAAGCCAGAGTATGATGCATATCCGTCATGGAACAAGGGGAAGTATTCTGAGGATTCGTTGAAGTGGGAGAGAGACCCACTGTACGGATGGTGCAACAAAAACCTTAAGAAGAATGGCAAGCCATATAATGTATATACTGATGGATTGAAGGTATATACAACCATAGATTCGCGTATGCAGGAATATGCTGAACAGGCAGTGCGCGAACATGTAGTAAAGTTCCTGCAGCCTGCGTTCAACAGAGAGATAAGAAATAACAGACGCAATGCACCATACTCAGGTTCGTTGTCACAGGCGCAGTTCGAAAAGATTATGATGAGGTCGGTGCGACAGAGCGAGCGCTATAGAGTCCTTTCTGAACAGGGACTCTCTGAAACTGAGATAAAAAAATCGTTCAGAACTCCAGTTGAAATGTCGGTGTTTACATATCATGGAGAAATAGATACAGTTATGACACCGATCGACTCGATAAGGTATTATAAGAAGTTTCTTAGATGCGGTTTCTTCAGCATGTCGCCAAAGGATGGGGCTGTGAAAGCCTACGTGGGAGGAACTGACTTCATGCATTTCACCTATGATATGGCAACAGAAGGAAGGAGGCAAGTAGGGTCCACGATAAAACCGTTCTTGTATTCATTAGCCATGGAAAACGGGTTCTCACCATGTGACATGGCTCCCAACGTGCAACAGACATACTATGTGGCAGGGCAGCCATGGACACCACGTAACGGCAGTCGGGCACGATATGGCGAGATGGTTACACTTAAATGGGGATTGCAACAGTCGAACAACTGGATTTCCGCATATCTGATGAGTAAATTGAATCCGCAGGCTTTTGTAAACCTTCTCAATGAGTATGGCATTATCCACAGCGACATACATCCTTCTATGGCATTGTGCCTCGGACCGTGCGATATTACTGTTTCTGAGATGGTAAGTGCCTATACGGCGTTCGCTAATCATGGTATAAGATGCACTCCTCTGTATGTTACGCGAATCGAGGATAACGAAGGCAATGTTATTGCTCAGTTCCAGCCGCGAATGAACGAGGTAATAAGTGAAGAAAGCGCTAACAAAATGCTCTATATGCTTAAGGCTGTTGTTGACGGAGGAACCGGTGGAAGGCTGAGATTCAAATATGGCTTGACTGCTGAGATGGGCGGAAAGACAGGTACAACCAATAATAATAGCGATGCGTGGTTTATGGGTGTTACACCGCAACTTGTGAGTGGAGCATGGGTAGGGGGTGACGACCGAGATATCCATTTCTCGTCTATGGCAATGGGGCAAGGTGCAACTATGGCTCTCCCGATTTTTGCATACTATATGCAGCGAGTCTATGCCGACAGTCGTCTGCCATATACTCAGGATATGATATTTGACATTCCAGACGACTTCGATCCGTGTAAATCGTCATACATTGACTCCGACTCTGTCGATGTCAATGACATAGATGAGATATACGAGTAACACACATTATTATATTTAGATATGAAGTCGTTCTTTTGTCAACTAATCCGAAAACTTTCATATATTTTTGAAAAAAAAGTCTGAAATATTTGCAGGTATGGAATAAAGTTCTTACCTTTGCATCCGCTTTCGCCTCAAGATGTGGCGTCAGCAATTAGAAGGAGTTCTTTGGAAGATTTACATAGACAGATGAGAGTAGTACGAGAAGCACGTCCGGCGGTGAATTTTTTTGCCGTCCGGTCATGGGTATGAAAGAGAA
>ODAI010952222.1_pt1 | contig 27121 bp, 47 predicted proteins | sample 1539321 | NCBI WGS metagenome assembly ODAI01 (sample SAMN02144231, study PRJEB22623) | gut metagenome | biome: sheep rumen | host: Ovis aries | place: New Zealand
CCTCGAAAAAATATATTTTCAACCGAAGATGACTCGATTTTGCGTGAAGCAGGTCGAGTTGTTTTGATTTAAAAGGAAGTTTGAACAAGTATGGCAAAGAAGAAAACAGAGAATTATATCCTTGCTTATTACCAGGGCATGAAAGATGGCTCACAGGTAGTTGGCAAATGGATTGAACTATTATATGAGTACATCGTCAATGGTTTGGAAGAGAAAAAGTTCTTCTATGACCACAAGAAGGCGATGAAAGTAATTGAATATTTTGAACATCATGTTTTCCATGTTGAAGGACCGAAAGCACCAAACCCAATTGAGTTGGAACTTTGGCAGAAAGCATTCTTGTCAGTCATCTATGGCATAGTTGATGGGATGGGACATAGAGTTGCTAGAGAAGTGCTTCTGGTTATAGCAAGAAAAAATGGAAAGTCATTGATTGCAAGTGGAATTGGAAAATACCACTTCACTAATGGAGACGAGTATGGAGCGAAGATTTATAACCTTGCTCCCAAACTAGATCAGGCGGATATAGTCTACAACAACCTTTGGCAGATGGTTCAACTGGACCCTGAATATATCGAACGCAAAGCCGAGATTGAAGCTGCACGAGACAACAGAGAACGAGTTGACGATTCTGATTTGCCGAGACACAGAATGACAGACTTATATCTCCCTGCATTGAATTCTCTTGTAAAGAAGGTTGCATTCAGTGCAAAGAAGTCCGATGGATTCAACCCAAGCGTTTGTATTTGTGATGAGGTTGCATCTTGGGAAGGAGACAAAGGACTAAAACAATATGATGTTATGAAATCAGGTCAAGGAGCAAGAGAAGAGCCTTTGATGATTTCCTGCACAACGAGTGGCTACATCAATGATTCGATTTATGATGAGTTGATGAAAAGAGCGACTCGTTTTTTATTGGGAGATTCAAAGGAAACAAAGTTCTTCCCGTTCCTGTATATGATAGATGATGTCGAGAAATGGAATGACATCAACGAACTAAAGAAAGCAAATCCAAACTTGGGTGTGTCTGTTTCAGTTGATTACCTTCTGGAAGAGATTGCAATTGCTGAAGGTTCTCTGCCAAAGAAAGCAGAGTTCATGGTTAAGTATTGCAACATTAAACAGAATTCGTCACTTGCTTGGCTTGATACAAAAACAATCGCCAAGTGTTGTGGAGAGCATCTAAACATTGAAGATTTCAAATCAAGTTACTGTGTAGCCGGCATTGATTTGTCGAGAACTACCGACTTGACTGCTGCTGTTGTAGTGATTGAGAGAGACGGAGAGTTTTATGTCTTCGCCAAGTTTTGGTTGCCAAAGGAGCGAATCGAAGAAGCTATTGCGAGAGACAATGTCCCATACAATCTCTATATAGAGAGAGGTTTGCTCGAACCAAGTGGAGACAATTATGTTGACTATCACGATTGTTACAATTGGCTGGTTCACTTGGTGGAAGATTTGGAAATACTTCCTCTGCAAACTGGATATGATAGATACTCGGCTCAATACCTGATTCAAGATTTGAGCAACTATGGATTCCATGTGGATGATGTTTACCAGGGCACAAACTTGTGGGGAGTCCTACAAGAGATTGAAGGCTTGATGAAAGATGGTAAGGTCCATATCGGAGACAATGATTTGCTAAAGATGCACCTGTTAAATAGTGCAATAAAGATAGAAACCAATTCGGCAAGAGGTCGCCTAATCAAGTTGAACCCAACAGCTCACATTGATGGAATGGCAGCCTTGTCAGATGCGATGTGTGTCAGAGCTAAATGGTATTGCCAAATTGGAGAACAATTAGCTAATAAATAAAAGGAGTAAACAATGGGCATTTTTGATGTGTTTTTAGGTAACCGCCCAAAACCGCAAGGACAGTATGAAGGAAAGTTCAAAATGTTCAGCGGTAGGGAAGCAAAATTCACACCTTATATGGGTGGTATATATGAGAGCGAACTGATAAGAGCTTGCATCAATGCGAAGGCAACTCATATCTCAAAGTTGAAGGTTGATGTTCTAGGAATTGCAAGACCTTCGTTGAGGAGTAAGTTGCAGAAAGCTCCAAATCAGTTCCAAACATGGACTCAATTCTTATATCGTTTAGCTACAATCCTTGAGGTTCACAACACCGCGTTCATCACACCTGTTTTTGATGAGTACGGAGAACCATCAGGGATTTTTGCTTGTATTCCAGAACAGTGTGCAGTTGTTCAGTATGGTGGAGTGCCTTATTTGAGGTACAAATTCCGAGATGGCAACACCGCATCTATTGAGATGGAATATGTCGGCATTATGAATAAGTTCCAGTACAAGGATGACATCTTGGGAGAGAACAACCACGCATTGATGCCAACACTTGATTTGATTTCAATCGAGAATCAAGGGATCCAGGAAGCAACAAAGTCGAGTGCTTCATATCGGTTCTGGGCGAAGATAACAAACTTCTCAAAGCCAGAAGATTTGAAGAATGAGCGCAAGAGGTTCTCTGAAAAGAACTTTGGACGAGAAGCAGAAAGCGGTGGCTTGTTGTTGTTCCCTAATACATATCAAGACATTCATCAGATTGAGAATAAGCCTTGGGTGCTCAATGCGGTACAGATGAAGGAAATTCGAGAGAGTGTCTTTGAGTATTTTGGAGTAAATGAGGACATTTTGCAGAACAGAGCCTATGGCGATGCTTGGACTGCTTTCTATGAAGGAGCAATTGAACCATTTGCTATTCAGTTCAGCGAGGTCTTAACAAAAATGTTGTTCACTTTGAGAGAGCAGAGCACCGGCAACAAGGTTGTGGCTAGTGCAAATAGGCTTCAGTATTTGAGCAACAATGAAAAGCTGAATGTTTCTGTTCAGCTGCTTGATAGAGGTGTTATCACTCGTAATCAGGCTATGGAAATTTGGAATCTTCCACCGGTTGAAGGTGGGGATGAATATATCATTCGTGGCGAGTATTACAACGCGGATGAAAAACTTAATTCATCGGATGATGGAAAGGAGTAGAAATGGAGAAAGAAATTAGAGCCTTTACCTTTGAAGTAAGAGCCAATAACAACGAAGAGCATGGCAATTTCCTAGAAGGTAGACCAATTGTGTATGATTCGAGAACAGACCTCGGATGGTATGACGAAATCATTGACAAAGGAGCGTTGGACAACACTGATCTAAAAGATGTTAGATTCCTGGTTAATCACAATACGGATATGATTCCGTTGGCTAGAAGTCGAAACAACACAGTTAATTCAACAATGCAAATGACAGTTGATGAGCAGGGAATGTTGATTCGTGTTGATTTGGACACTGAAAACAACGCAGAAGCAAAGAGCCTTTATTCAGCAGTCGAGCGTGGAGACATTGATGGAATGTCATTTATGTTTGTTGCTGATGAGGATAGATGGGAAGACATTGACACTGACCACCCAACAAGACATATCGTTTCGTTGAGAAAGGTTTTTGAAGTGTCAGCAGTTACTTTCCCAGCTTACGAAGATACATCAATTCAGGCAAGAGGTTTGTCAAGTGCGCTGGATAGTGCCAAGACATCATTGGAGAATGTAAAAGCCGAAGCAAGAGCGATTGAGCGTCGTAAGCAAGTAATCAGAATTTTATCAATGCAATAAAAGAAAAGGAGCAGTCATTATGGAATTAAAGGACATGACAATTGATGCGCTTGAGGAAAGAAAGAGCGCTATTGTGGCAGAGCTTGAGAATGACGGAGCAGACCTTGATTCGTTAGAGTCAGAGATGCGTTCTATCAACGAAGAGCTTGAGACAAGAAAAGCAGAGGAAGCCAAGAAAGCAGAGATTCGCTCAATGGTAGCGAGTGGAGCTGGCGAAGTAGTAAAGGAAATCAAGACAGAGGAGAGAAAAGATATGAAGGATATCAAGGAGTTCAGAAACTCACAGGAGTACATGAATTTATACGCAGAGTATTTGAAGACAGGCAAGGACGATGAGATTCGTGCTGCGCTTCTGACAACAAACGCAACTGATGGAACAATTGCAGTTCCTGACATGGTTTATGACATCATCAAGACAGCTTGGGACAAGAACGAGATTATGAATCTTGTACCAAAGACAGAGGTCAAGGGAAATCTCAAGGTCAACTTTGAAATCTCTGGATCAGATGCAGTCGTTCACACAGAAGGTTCTGGCGCAGTTGCAGAGGAAGAGCTTGTTGAAGGCATCATCTCAATTGTTCCTGCATTCGTTAAGAAGTGGAAGTCATTCTCTGATGAGGTTATGGCTATGCGTGGAGAAGCATTCATCCAGTACATCTATGATGAGTTGGCATACAGAATTGTTAAGAAGATGGCTGATTTGCTTATTGGACAGATTGCAGCTCTTCCACAGACAGCAACTGCAACATCAGTTTCAGCAAACAAGGTTGAGACAGCGCCTGTTGTTGGAGCAGTAGCACAGGCACTTGGTCAGTTATCTGATGAAGCAACAAATCCTGTTGTTGTAATGAACAAGGGTACATGGGCATTGTTTAAGGCTGCACAGTACGCTAATGGCTACAATGTAGACCCATTCGAGGGATTCGATGTTCACTTCAACAATTCACTTCCTGTATATGGAGCAGCTTCAACCGGTGCAGTTTACGCAATTGTTGGAGACTTTGCAGAAGGTACTCTTGCAAACTTCCCTAATGGAGAAGAGATTGAGTACACATTCGATGAGTTAACTCGTAAGAAGGAAGACCTTGTAGAGGTTCTCGGCAAGGTTTATGTTGGACTTGGTGTTATCGGAGACAAGTCATTTGCTCTCTTAACAAAGCCAGCAGAAGCATAGGCGGTGTCTTATGAGAGTTAAGGTGTTAAAGCCTTTTGCAGATAAGTTTACTCACGCAATGTACGCAACCGGCACAATTATTGATGTCGATAAGGACAGAGCTGATGATATGGTATCGAGAGGACTTGCTAGTTCTCTCGAACCTAAATCTGCACCAAAGAAGGCAACAAAGAAATCAGTTAAGAAAGAGGATTAGAACATGGCATTGTTAGACGATGTGAAGATTGCTTGTCGAGTAACTTCGACAACATTCGATTCAGAATTGAATATGTTGATAGAATCAGCAAAGGTTGATTTAGGTATTGCAGGGGTTTCACTTCCTGATGAGTTGGATTCGATTTGCGATGTGGCTATTATCACTTATTGCAAAATCCATTTTGGCAATCCTGACAATGTTGATTTTTTACAGAAGAGTTATGACGAGCAGAAGTCTCAATTGTCTATGGCTACTGGCTATACAGATTGGGGGAATGAGTGATGGATGAGCAGGGATTGTTAACTTATTATTCATTGGAAAATATCTCTCCCAAAGGTCTGAAGCCTGTTCAGAAACTCGTCAGAAAAGGTCAGGCATATTATGAGGAGCGACAGGTTGGTGTTCAGAGAATGTATGCTGCACTTGGAGCGAATCGCAGAATTGATAGCCTGGTAAGATGTTTCAATACAGAAATTAACGAAGGTATGGTTGTGACCTTTGATGATCAGGCGCAGTATCAAGTTGATGCTATGCAGAAAGTCATTGGAAAAGATGCAATCGACCTAACACTTGTTAGAATGGAGAAGACATATGAAATCTATGCAGAACCTACTATCTAACCTATATCTGAATTTGGTTGAGATTGAGGGACTCGATGTGTATCACTTCGAGAGACCCGATGATTTTGAGCTACCATATGCAGTCTGGGCAGAGCAAGGCGAAGCTGATTCATTCCACTCTGACAATGACAAGCAAGACCAAGTGTTGAATGGCACACTTGATTTCTTCACACAGACAGAGTTTGATTCACTCGCTGATGACATTCAAGAGAAATTAAATTCGATTGAAGGTTGTGGATGGACCTTGAATTCTGTTCAGTACGAGGATGCGACCAAGTTGATTCATTATACTTGGGATTGGGAGCTGATATGATATGAAGATGGATTTGAAAACGAGTGGATTGGATGAGACTTTGGCTATGTTGGAGAAAGTAACCAACATAGAAGATGTCCAAAAGGTCGCAATATACAAAGGCGCAGGAGTAGTGGCAGACATAATGAGAGACGAAGTTCGCACTCTCAAAACCTCTGATAACTACGCTAGGTCAAAAATGAGATATTGCTACCCAGAAGACAAGCAAGCCTTGTTGGATGGACTAGGGGTTGCCGGTATGAAATCTGATGGCGACTCGGTTAACACTAAAGTCGGATTCGATGGCTACTTTACAGGAAAGAACGGAGAGAAAATCCCACTTCCAATGGTAGCAAACTCAATCAATGCAGGTACATCGTTCATGTATAAGCAACCATTTATTCAAAAGACAATGTCGAAAGCGAATAAAAAGGCGGTCGCAGAGATGCAGGATGCCTTGGATGAGCAAATAGACAAAATAGCAAAGTAACCTAGAGATTAGCATTGAGCTAGTCTCTTTTTTAATTGAAAGGAGAAAAAAATCATGGCAAACGGAAAGGTATGCACAGGATTTTCAAAGCCATATGTAGCTGTTCTTGGTTCAACAGGCTACGCAGATGGACAGATTCTCGCAAGGGGTGTTGAAGTTTCAATTGAGCCTGAATCTTCTGACCCAGAGAATTTTTACGCAGACAATATCATTGCTGAAACAATTGGCGGTCAGTTCACAGGTGGAACTTGCACATTGACAGTTGATGGATTGCTTCAGGATGCAGAGAGACTTATCGCAGGACTTCCAGCTCCTGATGCAGAGGGATTTCTTAATTATGGCAATGATCAGGCGACTCCATATGTCGGAATCGGTTTTGTTATGAGATACATCAGTGGCGGAGTAACATCTTATGCTCCTGTTATTCTCACAAAGGCAATTCTGAATCCACAGACATTGAGCGGAGCCACACAGGAAGAGTCAGTTGACTTCCAGACACAGGAACTTGAATTCGCATTAACACGCGATGACAACGGAGTGTGGAAGAAGGTTGGAGATGGTCTTGCGACAGAAGCATTAGCGGAAGCCAAGATTCAAACATTCTTCGGAATCACACAGGGATAGAATTTTATGAGGGCGGGGGTTGATTGAATTTCAACCCCTTGTTTTCAAGAAAGAGAGGACTATTAAATGAGAGAAGTACATTTCATTCGCTCGGTATGGGCGGAAAGACAGTTGGCAAAGTTGTGTCCGAATAATAACATCAGTAAACTTGATGAAGTTTTGGCAACAGAAGACTTTGACAAGCAGATTTCAACAATTGAGCGCATCATCATTATTTTGAATGAAGCGTATTGTCGTAAGGAAAAATTCTTGAACCCAAATTTCAATGAAAAACCAATCACAATTGAAGAGCTGGATTGTCTGACCGAAGACGAGCTGATGGAGTTATCAAATAAAGCTTTTGAGTCATTTTCGGATGATGGCAAGGTTGAGATTGAGACCGAACCAAAAAACGAAAAGGCAGAGCCAATGACAGAATCTATCTAACAGATTCGTGGCTTATCTATTGGGGACATCAGATGAATATGTCAAGAGAAGAAACCCTGAACACAAGATGGGGAGAATTCCAAGACTTATTATCGTGTCGAGCAATAGAAAATGGTTCTGCAAAGCAAAAGCCACCTAAAAAGAAATGGGACATATTCGAGGTATTGTCACTCGAATAGAAAGGATGGAAGATGGCAACTATCGGTGTTAGAGTCCAATTGGACGGAGCACAGACTTATAAGCAAAATATGTCGGCTATAACCCAACAGACCAAGACCTATCAGAGCCAAGTCAAGCAGTTGACTACGGAGATGAAGAACAATGGTCAGACAATAGCCGGTAATTTAGAAAGACAAAAAGCTCTTAAAAGCCAATTGGCAAGTCAAAAGCAACAGGCAGAGTTGCTGACAAGTGAAATTGCAAAGCAGACAGAAAAATATGGTGCGAATTCCAAGCAAGTAATGAAGCTGGAAGAGCAACTGAATAAATGTAACATTGCCATATCGAATACAGAAGCCGAAATCAAAGAAAGTGGTGGAGTATTAGGTGCTTGGGGTGCAAAACTTCAAGAGATTGGCGATAATGTCAAATCAGCAGGAAGCAAATTGTCATCTATCGGTTCGTCATTGTCCAAGAATGTAACAGCTCCAATTATTGCGGTCGGTGCGGCTGCTTCGGTTGCTTGGCATGAGGTTGATGAAGCCTACGACAATATAGCGACAAAGACAGGGGCAACAGGCAAGGCTTTGAAAGAACTGACCAATGTTGCAGACAATATCGCAACATCAATTCCAGCATCATTTGACGAGGTTGGAAATTCGGTTGGAGAAGTCAATACTCGATTTGGTGTAACAGGGAAGCAGTTGCAGGATTTGTCTTCAGAATTCATTCAGTTTGCAAAAATAAACGGAATAGATGTAACTAGCGCAGTTGATTCAGTTCAGTCTGCAATGGCTGCGTTTGGAGTTAGTACAAGTCAAACAGGAGTGTTCCTGGATACATTGAACAAGGCAGGACAAGACACAGGTGTTTCTGTTGAGCAGTTGGCTAGTCTGATGACAAGTAATGCTGCGGCCATGAAAGAGATGGGATTCTCTGCAAGTGACACAGCGATGTTTATTGCAAATCTGTCTAAACAAGGTATTGATACATCCGTTGTGATGGCAGGAATGAAGAAAGCTCTAGCCAATGCAATTGCAGAAGGTAAGCCAATGAATGAAGCAATGTCTGAATTGCAGAATACAATGGCAAGTGCGACTACTGACACAGAAGCATACCAGAAAGCAGTTGAATTGTTTGGAGCAAAAGCAGGTCCTGCGATTGCTGAAGCTTGTCAGAGTGGCAGATTATCATTTGAACAACTTGGAACTTCTATGGATGATTTCGCAGGAAATGTTGAAAGCACATTCAATGAGACACTTGACCCAATAGATCAGATGCAAGTCAATCTCAACAAGATGAAGCTTGTTGGTGCTGACCTTGTCAATGCGGCTGCACCTATGATTACACAGGCAATGACAATGATAAGTGAAGCGGTTGAGAAGTTGAGTAAGTTCTGGAATGGCTTATCAGAGAAACAGCAACAGGCAATTATCAAATTTGCTTTAGTTGTAGCTGCAATAGGACCAGTGATTTCGGTTGTAGGAAAGTTTGTAACAGGAATCGGTGGCGCAATTAAGATTGTGGGTGCGATTCTTCCTGTTCTGGGTAGTCTTGGCACAGTCATCGGAACAATAGCAACATTCATTGGTGGAACATTGATTCCAATTATTGGTTCAGTGTTGGTAGCAATAGCGCCATTCCTTCCAATTATAGCTGCGGTTGTTGGAGCGATTGTTGGAGTAATCGCAATTATTAAGAACTGGGGAGCTATTTCCGATTGGTTCAAGGGCGTATTCGACAATATGAAAGACGGAATCGCCAATGCAACAGAGTCAATCAAGGGCAAGTTTGCATCATTGAAAGATTCTATTGCAGAGAAGTCCGAAGGTATTCGTTCTTCAGTAAGTAATGCGTGGAATAATGCCAAGGATGCAGTCGGCAAGGCTTGGGATGCTATCAAAAATAAAGTAGAAGAAAATGGTGGAGGAATCAAAGGAATAATTCTAACATATACTGATGCATACAAGGCAGTATGGCAAGGCGCTTTTAATGCCATAAATCAAGCAACTGGTGGAAAATTAGGTGAGGCAGTATCAATTGTTGGTTCTAAACTTGGAGAGATAGGCTCATCATTCTTGAATCTTGGCTCTAGTGCTCTTACTTGGGGCAGAGATATGATTCAGAACTTCATCAATGGTATTCAGCAGATGTGGAATAATCTCAAGAACAAGGTTAAGGATGTTGCCAAGTTGATTGCTGATTATCTTCATTTCTCTGAACCTGAAAAGGGACCATTGTCTGATTTTAACGAATCAGGTGGGGACATGATGAAGAACTTCGCAACAGGAATTGAGAATGCGCAGTATTTAGTCAGAAATGCGGTTAGTGATGTTGCTCTGGACATTCAGAGTCAGCTTGGAGAACCTTTGGACTATGACAGAATCTACGGAGCAGTTCGAGATGGCGCAAGTTCAGCAACAACAAAGATTGTTTTGAACAATAGAGAAGTAACAAGAGCGTTAGGCGGAATGGGAGTTGTAATCAATGGCTAATGTTAGATATGTAACAAGTAGGGGAGTGAGTTTCGACTTGCTCTCCTTCAGTTCTGCCAAGTTGCAGAGCGCAGATTTTCATAAGTATTCATGGAACAAAGAAGTGATTCCTCAACAGTATGGAGAGGTTTTGAACCGATTCACAAAAGATGCAAAGATTCTTCCTTGTACATTTAAGTTCAAAGGCAGCAGGCAATATCGTGCAGACTTGATTGAGAGATTGCACTTTGAGACAGAATACGACATCACTCACGAACAGATTGGAAGACTATATTGGGGCAATTCATACATAGATTGCTATATGATCACATCGGATACATATCCGCAAGATGACGGAATGGTTTATACAATCAATGATGTTGAGTTCTATTGTCCATATCCGTTTTGGATTCAGGAGCAAAACATTGAGATATTCGCTAGTGGAGAAACAGGAGACGACCCAACTGCAAAAGGGTACACAGAAACGAAATATGGCTATCCGTATTCATATAGTGGTGGCTCAACTACAACCTATATAGATACACAGCATTTTTCGCCAAGTTATTTCAAAGCGGTTGCTTATGGTCCTGCTCCATCAGTTGAATTTTCAGTTGATAACCATTTGTATAGAGTCAATTATCCACTCCGACAAGGACAATATATGGTTATTGATTCGAGACAATCAGCTCCAATTGGGAGGCAGGCATATGTTGTCACAGAAGCTGGAAACATCATAAATGTATTCGATTATAGAGACACATCTAGCGATTTGTTCAAAAAGTTCCCAAGCGGACACTTCATTTTGAATTATCCTAGGACATATGGATTGGACTTGACTATTTACCGAGAGAGGAGTGAGCCGATTTGATTATTTTTGATAACAACTATCAAGAACTAGGACAGGCTGACATTGATGTTGATATTGAAGTCGGTACAACAGATGACTCAACAAACGATTTTGAATTGAATTCGGCTAAACCTTTCTATGGTTGGTACATTCCAGGCACAGAACTCGGTGGAATAGTTGAATATAGCTTTGATTCGACTGAACAAGGCTATACAACTTACCGAGGTTTCACTTGGAGAGGATTGATTGCGGTATCAAAAGTCATTTGTCCGTCATCAGGTCAAGATTACTACTATGCTAATGGAGAAGCCAATCAGGTTGTTGCGGACATTATGAATGGAGCACTTGGTGGGTTCTTCGAGGTTGAGACAGCAGACAGTGGATGTGTTATAAGCAATTATCAGATGCCACTATATGTCAATGCGCTTGATGGAATCGAAACAATGTTAGAGTCGTATGGCTACCGATTGCAGATTCAAGCATACAAAGCAGAAGGTACAAGACAAGTCAAGGTTAAGTTGTCTGTTGTTCAGTCCAAAGTGATTAGCGGAACATACAACAATGACAACCGAATTCCGATGTCGTTTACTTCTGATCAGATGGGAATCAACCATCTATTGTGTGCCGGACAGGGCGAACTTCAGAACAGAATGAAAGTTCATCTGTATATCGACAACAACGGGAATATATCAGAAACCCCATATTACACAGGTTTTGAGGAGAGAATGGCTTTCTATGATTTCTCTAGCGCAGAAAGTAGGGATGATTTGATTGACAATGGCAAGAAGCGATTGAAAGAACTCGCAAGCCACAAGACAATGGAAATCAAGCCACCACAAGGCGAAGTGTTAGAGGTTGGGGATATCATCAAGGGCATATTCCCAGACAAATCAGAACTTGTCAAACCGATTGTAGCAAAAATCTGCAAAGTGCAAGGCGGTTTGATTCAATATGAGTACAAAGTTAAAGGAGAAAACTAATGAGTGTTAATTTAATTACAGGAAATTTGTTTAGTCCGATTCAAGCAAGTCAGGATTCAGACTATCAGGCAGGCACTTTTGGAGAGAAAACACAGATTCTGAATGTTGGCTCAAAAATGGCGGTGTCAATTGTGGATAATTCCACGATTCGTTGTGAAGATGGTGTTCTTGTGACTCGTGAAGGTCGCAGGGTTCAGATTGACAATGGCGATGTTGTTGAGTGGACAATTCCAACAGGTACGCAGGGAACAACTAGCTATTATATCGTTGGATTCCGTCTATACACAGATGATGAATCAGCGCAGTTGTGTGATACATTTGTTCAGTTGGTTTCGGGACCAGGTGCGACAATCACAGAAGATACATTCAGAGATGGAGCAGTTGAAATCTTTGTATCTGTTGCTAGAGTAGTGCAGAACGGAATCACATTGGAGTCTGTTGAGAGCTTGGTTCCTTTGGCAACTACTTTAGATCAGGCAAAAGAGGATATCTCTCAAATAAATAGTGATTTATCTAAAGCACCGATTGATGTTACTAACCTATTTAGTATCAACGAACTTGGTATATGGTGGAGTGCGATATATAATCCTATTGCAAGAACAGTTAAATTATCTTGCTATGGTCACGGTTCATTTCTGAATGGTAGCATCAAATTTACTGTACCGTCAGATTATGCGTTCAATGTACCCGACAATTATATTGTTGGTGCTTTAGGTTCTGTAAGAAGTTCAGATAATGCCTTTGCTTTTACAATAGCTAAATTCATAACATCAAATAATACATACCAAGTTGAGGTTTATTATTCAAGTGCTATTGTGGCTACGGAATTATCATTTAGTATAGAGTATCAGGTAGCAGATTAAATAATCACTATTTAAAATCGCTAATTAAGAGATAGTTAACAAATCAAAAGACCGACTGCTCAGCTTTGAGCGGTCGGTTGTTTTATAGAAAGGAGAATGAAATGAACGAAACAAGAAAGAAATTTATCATAGAGTTTTGGGCGAAGTGTAATGAGATTTGCCCGAAGTATAATTTACGAGCTATTGATGCGATTGTGGCGCAGGCTTGTAACGAGAGTAGATATGGCGAGAGTTCTCTTGCTAGTACATATCACAATTACTTCGGAATGAAATGCGGTAGCTCTTACAATGGTAAATCAGTCAACCTCGCAACAAAGGAAGAGTACCAGGCAGGAGTTCTGACAGACATCAGAGCCAATTTTAGAGCTTATGATACAATGGAAGAGGGCATCAAAGGCTATTGTGAATTTATCACAGGATTCAGTCGCTATTCTAACCTGTTGGGAGTGACAGACAATCATCAGTACATTGTCAACATCAAGAACGATGGTTGGGCAACAGATTCGAGATACATTGACACACTGGATTCAATTGTTCCTGTTGTGAGAGAGACCATCAATGAGTTTGGGGTTTGGCTTGCATCACAGGCACAGTCTCCATCACAGAGTCAGACACAGACAGAGTCACAGGCTAGGACATACAGAGTTGTTGCAGGAGACACTTTGAGTCAGATTGCAAAGAGATTTGGTGTGCCAATGAGTCAGTTGGTAGAACTCAACCACATACAGAATCCGAATATGATTCGAGTTGGACAGGTTTTGACTATTGATAGAGTTGGAGCGCCTGTTTATGTTGTGCAGAAGGGCGATAATCTGACAAAGATTGCACTTGCACATCACACCACTGTTGAGAGATTGGTTCAGCTCAATCACATCAGCAATCCGAATCTAATCAGAGTTGGACAGAAATTGTTAGTTTAGGCTGCAAGTGGGGATTGATTCCATTTGCAGTGGTTCATAGTCCCCTCATTTTATATGCCCCGTAGTTTTTATGCTGCGGGGCGATTTTTTATTTGGTGTTAGCAACACTTATTCTTCCATGAGTGGTGCTAAAGCCAAACAACCCTAATGTCATCTTTAGATATGACTATTTCTTTGATTAGAGAACTCCACCAACTGCGCTTGTGTTCTGGTGTGAGTTCTTGATACATTTCTAGCCAATTACTAGGAAGCTCTATTTTCGATTTTGAGCCACTTTGGATTTCTAGCCTAGCAATTGTCTGCTTTAACTTCTCGGACTTCTCCTTGTACGAATCTAGGTTTATGTCACCCATTTCAAAGAGAAGTTTTAGTCGTTCTAATCGGTCTTTGTTTTTCTTTATTTCTTTATCCGATAGTTGAACACTTCCAACATCAATTTCAGCATTGTATTGAGCCAACAACCCATCCACATTCTCAATCAGATACTGCTCGATTTTTCTCTCCGATTTGCTGACAGGTTTGGGATGCTTGATTGAGTATGTCTGACCAGAGCACCGATAAAACTTATACTCAACCCCTTTGACATTCTTGGCAAAACTAGAGTGCATACGACAACCACATTCAGAGCAAGTACAAAGACCAGAGAAGAGATATTTTCTAGTTGGGGTACAATTCCTAGTGCGCCTTGCCATATTTGTCTGTATGAGGTCAAAATCGGCTTTCGTGATGTATGCAGGACATTTAACTCCATTGTCATTTCCATAGTAAATCGGGTTGTGTAGCTTCTTTTTGATTCCGTTCTGATTGGATGGAAAACCCTTCTCATACATTGCAAGTGATGTCTTTGTGATAGAAAATGTTTCCAGGTATGTATCAAACATCAACTGCACAGCTTCAGCTTCGGATTCGTCCTTGACTAGATAGTGCCCTTCGACTTTGTAGCCTAGTGGAGCAGTGCCGATATGCCATCCTTGCGCCCTTTTAAACTCATAGGCAGCCTTTACTCTGTCGGAAGTTCTATCTGCTTCTGATTGAGCCACAGAGAGCATTATATTGACTTTGAATACTCCACTTGATGTCTCGGTCTCATAGTCTTCCCAAATTGCTCTCCAAGGCACATGACAAGCATCTAGCCTTCCTTGTATCGCATAATAGTCGCTAACACTTCGGAAATATCTATCCAGCTTTGTGAACAGAATCAAATCTATCATTCCTTTTTCACAATCAGACACCAATTTGAGCAGGGCAGGTCGTTTTTTATATGACTTCCTAGCAGAGATACCGGCATCGTTGTAGATTCCGACTATATTGTAATCATTTTCAGCGCAATACTCCTGCAACGCTTCAATTTGAGTATCAACGGATAGACCATGCAACTTCTGCTCTTGGGTACTGACTCGGACATATAGTGCTACATTTTTCATGGCAGTTTCTCCTGATCATGCGCTTCGTTTAATAGAGTGTTATAGGCTAGTAATCGTTTTATCATTTCCTTTGTCTCGATATCCGACTTCCTATAATGCTCAATAAATATTTGCTCGGATTCTGATAGGCTATCAAATGGAATGTTAGATGGCTTCTCAATCAAATCCGACTTATTGATGTGAAAATGCTTTGCCAGCATCTCAATTTTATCTATTCTTGGATATGTTACTCCATTAGTCCATTGCGAGAATGCAGACGGAGTGAAGCCTAGTTTTAGGCATATGTCCTTTGCGGTCTCTCCTTTTTCTTCCATAATTCTCTTTAGATTACTAGAGAACACTTCCTTATTTCCTAAATCGCTCATACTTACACCTCTCTTCTCAAAAATCCCCTCGCAAGCACATTATACCTTGTTTTCATAAAAACTTAAATATTTTTTAGTAAAAGTGTTGACAATTAAGTTTAAATGAATTAGTATACTTGTTGTGGGGTTCAGTTAAACTGAATTTCACAAAAGAATTTAACAAGAAAGGAGTTGATTTTGTGGCTATGACTTTAAAGGCTGCAAGAGTAAATGCAGGACTTACTCAATTAGAAGCTTGTGAGAAACTCGGTATTTCGCAGCCGACTCTAATCAAATGGGAACGAGCGGAAAGTTTTCCAGATATCGTTCAGTTAAAAACAATCGAGAAATTGTATGGTGTTGGATATGATGACATCGATTTTTTAACCGAGAGTTCAGTTAAAATGAACTAGAAAGGAGAACAATGCAACAACTTGATTCAGCCAAAGCATACGAGAACCTAGTTCGATTGTATGCAAAACAGAAAGGATATTCAGTTAAGCGAGTTGTAGTGACGAAAGGGGGCAAAAATGAAAAAGGTAATCGGGTTAGCTAGTGTTATATCAGTTGTCATAGGGGCGTGTATGTTGGATTCAGAAGGTCAAGCATACGAACTAGCATTGGTATTGTGTCTAGCCGGTATTGCAGGATTGGTGGTGGCAGAGTGGTTATTCGAGTAGAGCCGATAAGTAAAATCACTAGATATTTGAAAAACAGTGAAAAACCACAACCGATTCACAACAAAACCACATTAGATAGTGAGTTTGATGAAATTTTGAGAAAGGAGCAGGAGCGAATTGAAAAAGAAAAACAAGACCTCGGTCAGATTGGTTGTAATTCTGACAATCGTGATTCTGGCAGAGATGTTGCTGCTGAACTACTTAAATGCAAAGGCAGAGACAGATACATACATCCCACAAAGCCAAGTTGAGTTATGTCAGCAGATTGGAGCCGAGTATGGTATTCAGCCAGAACTTCTCGAAGCAATGATTGAAGTCGAATCTAGTGGCAGGATGTCAGCTAGAAATGGCAGTTGCTACGGAATAATGCAGATTAACGGTTCTGTTTGGGGTTACTCATACAACACAGAATCGGCGCAGATCAGGAAGGCTTGCGAGTTGCTATTGAGTTATGACTGCGAGGTTGATGAAGCGTTGAGCAAATACAATGGGCAAACAACAAAAAAATACAAAGGCTATGTTGAGAAGGTTCTTGACAGAGCGCACGAGTTAGAAATGCAACACTACGGAAAGTGAGGACAGGCAGTGAACGAAGAAGAATTGAGAAAAGAATTAGAAAGGCTAGAGAAAGAAAATAAGGCATTGAAGAACAGGTGCTTTGCGCAGACAAGAGGTGTGATGTGTTTCTTTTGCCCTCTGGAATGTGAACACAGAACTTGTGATTTTCGTAATAAAGAGAGTGAGGAATAAAGAATGAATAAACCTAACAACCACAAATGCGACAGTTGTTTTGTTATAAACAACATTCTCAGATGTTGGAACTGTAAATATAAAACCGAAGAGTGGAAACTTAAAAACAAAAGACCTGTTATGTTGTTTGGCGAAAAAGATTTATACAAACCAAAGGCAGAAAGTGAGGAATACTAATGGTACACATTAAGAAATGTCCTAATCCAAACGGCAGAGATAAGCCAAGTACGGAGTTTTATATTGATGGGAAACCTCAAATATATTGCTATGGTTGGAAAGATGCAATGACGGACGAACCATTGCCAGAATGTAAAAAGTGTAAAGATTGGGTGTATGGCGAACAATGTGAGAAAGATTTTCAAAATGCTAGAAAGCGAGGAAAAGTAAATGAGTTTGGATTCAAAAGAAGTATCAAAAGCAATAGCAAGGAGAGAGGAAACGACAATGGATAAAAACAGATTGTTAACAGATGATTCGGTCAATGTTCCACTCGGAGCAGTAGTTATTCCATTAAGTGAGTACAAGGAGCTGATTCAGTCAAACGCACAGATGGAGTGCTTGTTGGATGACATTTTGGCTTATGTAGATGAGGAAGCATATATCAGGAGAGATACCATCCTCAAAATGATGGGAGTTGATGCTGATGAGTGATGAATACGGATTTTGTGGAGCAGACCCAATGGATGATGCAAAAGATGAACGCATACAATGGGAAATAGAAGAAGAGAGGAGACAAAAGGAACATGACCAACGAAGAGTACAGAAAAACGGAAGGGATAAGCAGGAGCCAGTTGAGCGTGTTGCTCAATCAGACACCACTTCACTTCCACTACCTAGAGACACAGGGGGGCAAGGAAGACAATGCTTCATTTGCTTTCGGCAGAGCTAGTCACAAGTACATATTGGAGAAGGATGATTTTTTCAATGAGTTTGCAGTTGCGCCAAATTGCGACAGGAGAACCAAGGTAGGAAAACAGATTTGGCAGGATGTTGTTGATAAGAATCCAGGTAAGGAAGTTATCACACAAGAAGACTTCGAGAAGATTCGGGCTATGTCAGACCAAATTGACCAAACACCACTCGCTCGTCAATTGCTAACCGGTCAAGTTGAGCAGTCCTTCTGGTGGACGGACGAAGAGACAGGCGAGAAGTGCAAGGTCAGACCTGATTGTATCACAGAATACGATGGCAGGAAATACCTAGTGGACTACAAGACCACAGACTCTTGTCAAGACGGACACTTTGAGAGAAGCGTTAGAAAGTATGGGTATAAATTCCAAAGTGCCATGTATCGAGAAGGCTACTTCAACAACACATTTGAGGATGTCGGCTTTATATTTGTGGCGCAGGAGAAAAAGCCACCATATGCTGCGAGAGTTTACTTCTGCACAGATGGCTTTATAGATGAAGGTTATGAACAATTCAGAAAGGCTTTGAACTTATACCACTACTGCAAGACCAATGATGATTGGTTTGGCTTTGAAGGAGCCAATGGAACATATACAGAATTAGTAGAGGAAGGAGACGAATAGGATGATTGAGTCATGGGAGAAAATTATTGATCCAAATTTTATTTCTGCGGAGCTAATCGGAGAAGCAGGAGCCGAAAAGGTAGTAACAATCAAGGACATAGACTTTGCAGAGTGCTATGACGAGAAGACAAAGCAGAAGGTTCAGAAGCAGTCAGTGTTCTTTGAAGAGACCAAGCCTCTTGTGCTTAACAAAACAAATTCAAAGAAGCTGAAGAAGTTATTCAGTCCAAATTCAGACAACCCAAGAGATGCAATCGGTCACAAGGTTGTTTTGAAGGTCGAGAGAATCAAGGCGTTTGGCAAGGAAGTTGATGCAATTCGCATCCAGGAGTATTCAGAAGAAAAATGTCCTGTTTGTGGAAAAGTGATTCTACCATATGCAGGAAAGTCGGTTACACAGATAAAGGAAATCTCACAGAGAAATCTAGGCGAGATTATGTGTGGCGAGTGTATGAAGAAAAAAGCAAAGGAGAAAAACAAAGATGAATAAGACAATATTAAGCGGTCGACTTTGTGCAGACCCAGAAGTGAGAGTTGGAACAAGTGGAAGTGCTATTACAAGCTTTAATTTGGCAGTAGACAGAAGATTCAAGAGAGATGGAGACGCAGATGCGGATTTCTTCAAATGCGTATGCTTCGGAAAGACTGCCGAGTTCGTGGAGCATTATTTCCACAAGGGTAACAAGATTCTGATTGAAGGAGAGGTTCGCAACAACAACTACACCGACAAGGATGGGAAGATGGTTTATGGAACACAGATTCTTGTCAATGCGGTCGAATTTGGCGAGAGTAAAGCAGCATCACAGGCTACACAACCAACAACACCAAGTGCTGACGATTTCAACAAGGTTGACCCAAGCACAGACGAGGAGCTGCCTTTTAATTGATAATAGTTGACTCGCGCGAGAAACACTGGGAACACATTAGGAAGTATTTTGATGACAATCACATTGAATATCAATTCCCAGTGAAACTCGATACAGGAGACTATATTGATTCGGACAATAATCAAGTAATCATTGACAGAAAAGCCAATCTGCAAGAGATATGCGGAAATCTATCACAGGGCAAGGGAAACATAGTTCGATTCACGAATGAGTGTAAGCGAGCCAAGATTGAGCATAAGCGGTTTGTAGTTCTGATAGAGGGCACGAATTGCAGATGCGAAGAAGACCTAGCTGGATGGAAATCTAAATACTCAAAGCATACCGGTAAGTGGTTGCAAGAGAGAATGTTTGAAATGTCCATTGCATATGGTGTGGAGTGGCAATTCTGTCGGAAAAATGAAACTGCAAAGAAGATATTGGAGATTTTAAAGTATGGAAGTGGAAGAGATTAAAAGAGAATACTCAATGCGAGATATTCTTGCCAGGTATGGAATCCAAGTTAATAGATCAGGGATGTGTTGTTGTCCGATACATGGCGAAAAACATCCATCAATGAAGGTCTACAAGGATTCGTTTTATTGCTTCGCTTGTGGAGCACATGGAGACATTTTCTCATTCATTCAGCAGATGGATAATTGCGATTTTAAGACTGCGTATTTGTCTCTTGGCGGCACTTATGAGAAGCAGACAGAGAATGAAAGGGCGGTAACAATTGCAAGGCGAGAAAGGGCAAAATCGGAGCGAGAAAGGGCAAAACAACAGGAAGAACAATTGAGAAAAACACTTGCCGATTGCCTGACTCTATTAGCCAGAGTGATTAGAGAATCAAGTCCTAAATCCATTGATGATGAAATCTCTGACACATATTGCGATGCAGTTAACTACAATACGATTCTCACGCACTGGTGGGAAGTTCTTTACATAGAAAACGACAGAAAGGGGGTAAATATTCCAAATGTATATCGAGTATGTAAACGACTTGAACGCAGATTCGCTACTAGATGATGAACTATTCGATGAACTCTTCTCAATAGAAAGCGAATACGAGCACGAGAAGAAGCTCATTGAATTGGAAGACAGAGCGAAGTCCTGCGGAGTTAAAAGTCGATTCGACAAGTTGTATAGAGCTAAAAAGAAAGAAATCACTCGATTGTTAAAAGCAGAACAGACAGAAGTTGTGCTCCACGCAAATGAGACTCAATTTTCTGCCATAGAGTATGAAGGTTTGGAGCAGTTGGAGTGTGGCGATTGGATTGCTGATGATGACGGAGTTTGGATTCACACAGACAAAGGAAAAGCAATTGCTTGTTATCATCCAATATATCCAGTAAGGCAGTTGAGAAATTCAGAGACAGGCTTGTATAAGTTGGAGTTGCATTTCTATATAAGGCATCAAATCAGAACAGCCTTGGTAGATATGGCAACGATATCGACTCCAAACAGAATCGTGCAGCTTGCCAACAACTCTGTTATGGTAACAGGTTTGACCGCTCCATTATTGGTTCAATATATCAACGAAGTCATAGCACGAAATCCCGACAAGGTAAAGGAATGTGCTTCGACTTCAAGACTTGGTTGGATAACCGAAAAAGACCAATTCGAGAATACCAGGCAAATGTTTCTGCCATATGATCAGGAGAATATCGTCTTTGATAATGAGCAATCGGTCAAGTCGTTGTTTGATTCAATCAGAGAATGTGGCGAGAGGTCAGTTTGGTTTGATTGTGTGAAGGGAATCAGACAGAGAAACCGACAGGAAATCAACATCTATTTGGCTTCGTCATTTGCTTCGGTATTGGTAGAACCTTGTGGAGCACTTCCATTTATCGTCTCACTTTGGGGTGGAACAGGAATAGGAAAAACAGTCTCTTTGATGTTGGCAACAAGTATCTGGGCAGACCCAAGCGAAGGGGCATATATGACAGATGCAAAAGCCACATCAACCGCAATGGAGATTCGATTGAACATTCTCAATTCGCTTCCAATGACTTTGGATGATATGGCTCAAATCAAGAACCAACAGGACGAAGATTTCTCACAGTTGATTTATAGATGGTGTGCTGGTAAAGGTCGAGACAGGTCAAATGTGAACCTTGGATTGAACAAACTCACATCATGGAGAAATTGCACAATCACTAATGGAGAACGAAGTCTTGTTGATGAATCTACCCAAGGTGGAGCAGTTAACAGAGTAATTGACATTGAACACCGAGGAGCACCTTTGTTTGAGGGAGCAGACGGAAACAATGTGGCGAACATATTGAGAAACAACTTCGGATTTGCTGGAAGAGACTTTGTGGAGCTGATAGAGAATTATGAGCAATTCGCACAGGCAGACAAAATCGCAAAGGATGATGGAGTTGTATGCGAGAAGATTTCCGATGTAATGCAGAAGTGGTTCAAGTCAATAAAGGATGTTGCAGCTCAATCAGGATGCGAAAAGGAAGACAAACAAATTATGCCAATGGCACTTATTCTCACAGCAGACGAACTGACAGAGAAGTATATCTTCAAAGATGGGGTTCGACTTGATCTGGAGCAATGTGTCGGCTATCTGAAGAACAAAGGCGAAGTTTCAGAGCATAAGAGAGCATATGAGTATTTATGTGACCAGATAGAGATGGAGCAATACCATTTTGCAGAGAACATTGACGAGGAGTGGTTCAAACAGGCTCCGAACTGGGGATTCTGGGTAGAACAAGACCAAGTGGCAATAATTCCAAGTGTTTTCAGCAAGATGCTAAAGGAAGGCGGATTTCAAGCCAGAGCATTTAAGAGTTGGGCAAAAGACAATAACTTGCTTGTATGCGACAAGGACAGATTGGATAAGACATTCCGAAAGGGTGGCACTACACAGAAATACACAGTCTTGAAGATTGGATATGACACAGATTCAGAGTTTGAGAGTGCTGATTTGGAAGAGCTTCCATTCACATAAAAGTGTTCCCTGTTCCCAGTGTTCCCATTTCATATAATAGCGATTTAGAAAAATAGAAATAAAAAAATATTTTTTTCAACCTCGCGCGTATAGGGATAAAAAACAAAGTGGGAACTGGGAACAAAGGACAAAAAAGTGTCTCAAACGCAGTAACGACAAGGGTTTGCAGTGTTCCCACTTCTCAAAAATAACTGGGAACAAGTGGGAACAGAAAGGGGATTTCATGCAGAAAAAACTACAAAAGACAGATATTGAGTATCAAATCATCCAAAACTTATACACATTCTGCCAAGAGTTCTATCGCATTGACAACCAAGAGCAATGTGACGAGGTCATAAAACGAGCAGATGAATTAGTAAATCAGTTCACAGATGAGTTGCAGCATAAATTGGCTAGAGACTTAATCATGGGATGGATTCGATACATAGACCAAGAGTTCACAGGAAGGGAGAAAGACAATGGAGTGTAAGAAATGTGGTAGCCATATGAAGGTTACTATTTCGAGACATAACAAGACCGATAACGAGACCTATCGCAAGTTGAAGTGTTCTGGATGCGGAAATACATTTTATACCTGCGAGTGTGAAGTTGAGTATGAGTCGATTGAGACGGAGTGGAAAGCGGTTGATAGAGCAAAGGCAAAGAAAGGACATTAGGATGAGTGATATATTAAAGAACTGTCCGTTTTGTGGGGCAGAAGTAAAAGTGAACAATGGAGTTATGGGAGAATTAAGATTCTACTGCTGTACGAATCGCAAGGGATGTGGAGCAACAATCTCTTTTAACAATCCACTTGCAAACAAGGTTCCAAGTTCAACAGATAAGTATTTCAATCGCAGGGCATTTAAGGAGGTATAACATGGCAGACAATGAAAAAGAGATGGTTGCGACAATTAAGCTCTCTCTGTTAAGAGCAATTGTAGACCTAGACGAAGAAACCTTTCTGAATTTAGTTAAGAAAGTGTTGGAAGAAACCAAGGATAATGTGTGCAAGGATTGTCGCTATGATGACGGAGAAGCACACGCAGAATGTGTTTTGTGTGATAAAGCAGAAAGTGAGGAATGAGAATGACACTTACAACGGCTATTAAGTGGCTGAAAAGGAACTATGATCTCGCACTAAAGAATAACTATGTAAAGGATAAAGTAGCGTGGTCTTTATATCTTACTTGGAGAGAGGTTGAGCAAGCAAGGAGCGACAAGGAATATCGAGACAAGCATTTGGCAGAAAGTGAGGAATAAAATATGAAAACATACGGAGATATATATGATGAATTTTGCAATAAGTTCCCTAATGCAGAAGTAGAAGATTATAGACCAACAGATTCGATGTTTATACCTCAGTTAATGAGAGGTATTCCAAACGCAATTATTGTTTGGTTAAAAGACGGAAGTAAAGTTGTTTACATTGCAGAAAGCGAGGAAAAGTAAATGGCTGAATATCATGTAGGTTGCGGATTATTTGGTATTTACGCAGGAAGGTTGAATAAAGATAAAAATATGTGGGTGAGTAAATCAGATGTGACAGACGAAGGAAATTTTATTGGTTGTTAGCAAAGGAGTTGTGATGATAGATTTTGGATTTTATAACATGGATTGCATGGAAGGAATGAAGCAATTCCCAGATAAGTATTTTGATTTAGCGATAGTTGACCCACCTTATGGGGGCGGTTCTAAGGATTATGACGCCACCCAGCAAAGATTTGGTGGGTGGTTCGACAAATACTTTGACAATGAAGTAAAAGCAGACAGAACAGGCGGTACATGGGCGAAAAAATACGGAAATAATATTTGCGAGTGGGATATAGCGCCAAACGAGGATTATTTCAAAGAGTTGTTCCGAGTATCTAAAAATCAAATTATATGGGGGGGAAATTACTTCCAATTACCGCCAACAAGGTGTTTTGTAATTTGGCGAAAGCTAACCATAAGCGAAAATTTTTCAATGGCTATGTGCGAGTATGCGTGGACTTCGTTTAATTCAAATGCAAAATTTGTAGAATACGCACCACAAGACAAAACAAGGTTTCACCCTACACAAAAGCCTGTAAAACTTTATGAATGGCTTTTGAGCAACTACGCAAAACAAGGCGACAGGATCCTTGACACTCACTGCGGAAGTGCCAGCAGTTTAGTAGCTTGTCACAATCTAGGTTTTGACTTTGTTGGTTTTGAATTAAACGAAGAATATTACAAGAAAGCAAAAGCAAGACTTGATGCAGAAATGGCACAGGCGACAATATTTGATTTTATGAAGGAATGAGGTGTTTATGACATTAAGAGATTTAGACATAGAGGAAGGAGAAGAACAATGATACAAGCAGAACTACAAGAAGAACAACAACAAATCGAAGACCTGGAACACCAGAGAGTTGATTATCTGAACAGAGCAGAACGGATAGCGGAAAGGCTGACTACTTTGAAGGCAGAACACAAGGAGCATATAGTGGAAGCAAAATTGACGGATATGATTAAGAATTATGCCGAACTCGGTCATCATGGAGTTATTAGAATAGCTCAAGAGTGTTTACAGGTATTGCAGGATAAGTAGAGTTATGAAAGGAGAACAAAATGTCTGAAGAACGAAACTGCGAAGGATGCAAGAACTACAAGCTGTTAGAGAGTAATTCCAATAGCGATGGTAAGTTAACAGAGATTTATAGTTGCAAATTATGGGATTGCAAATTCGAACCAAAGGAGACAGAAGCTGACCTGATCAAGAAGAGATTGTTCGAGTTGATATGGGAGATTGATGGGTTCAGTGCAGGCAACAAGGATGCAACTGATTTGAGAGTGCTACATTATCAGAATTGTGATTGGTTAAAGAGACACGACCTATCAGAAGAATATTACGAATATATGCTAGGCAGAATGAAAGGAGACAAAGCAGACAATGAATGAGACAGCGACATATAAAGGACATAAGGCAGTGAAGTATGGGAGAAGCTCTTTAGTGGTTTACAGAGATGACCACGAAGTATTCCATACCGGTAGACGAAATGAGAAAGCCTGCAAAGACTTGAAGGCTTGGTTGGTTGAGTTTGTAGACAAAGACCATTGTCTGGTAGTTCCAACACCAAAACCAAGGGAGTGATTACATGACATATAAGCAACTATTGGTAATTCTAATACTTGGCTTTCTAGTCAAGATATGGGAATGGAGCAAAAAGGAGAAGTAATGAAAGCTAAAGAATATTTAGGACAAGTCAGATTGATGAACATTAAGATTGACACAAAGATTAAGCAGCTGGAAGAGTTAAAGATACTTGCCACTTGCACAGGAGCCATTAACGCAAAGCCTGACAAGATTCAGTCAAGTCCTTGTGGGGATAAGATGGAAAATGCAGTTGCGAAGTATGTTGACTTGGAGAGAGAAATCAACAACCAGATTGATGCGTATGTAGACAAGAAGCAAGTTATCGTTGAGCAGATACACGAACTGAATGCAGGGGAGCAGACATTGTTATATATGCAGATTCTGATAAAAAGGTACATTGAGTTTAAGTCACTCGAACAGATTGCGGTTGATATGGATAGGTCGTATAGTTATGTCAAACACATGCACGGAGAAGCATTATCATGTTTCACAAAGCAATTCCTAGTAGGGAAATAGGAATCAGACAATAGATTATATTTAGATTATATTCTATTAGAACATAAAATGATAACTATATGGTGGGGAACACAAAATAGCACCAAATAGCACCAAATAGCACTTTTATATGTGTTATAATAGTATCGTGAAAAGTTGGTTGTGATGCTAAAACTTTTTCATACTTCCTAAAGAATCCCCATACATTATGCATTTTCAGAGATAACCTGTTTAGTCAAATGACTAGATGGGTTATTTCTTTTTGGGGAGAAGAGAGGAGATTGGTTATGGTTAAAAGAAAAATAAGATACTGCGATAGATGCGGAGCTGAAATGCCAAAGGAGCTGGATGTAACACCAGTGGAAGTAATTCCATATGACATTTTGAACCTTGGCAGAAGAGTAAAGAATTCACAGATGATGTCAGTGACAAAGGATATATGTCAGCCTTGTATGGTGGAGTTAGATGAGTTTTTACGAACAAAACCGAACTGAACAGGAAGCGTTCTATAAGTCGAACAAATGGAGATGTGTTCGCGAAGCTTATTACAAGAAAGCTCGTGGACTTTGTGAGATATGCTTGAGAAAAGGACTAATCAAACGGGGCGAGATTGTACATCATATCATCGAGATGGATTCAGAGAAGATACACGATGAACAACTCGCCTATGGGTTTGCCAACTTGCAGTTAGTTTGCAGAGATTGCCACGCAGAACTGCATCCTAAACAGAAAAGGAGAAAAAAGAATGGCGCCAGATATTACATCAATGACAATGGAGAGGTTGTTATAAATGACGAAGACGATTCAAAAATTTAGCACTTGTGTAGGAGTAGGTGGAATGTTAACTTTAATTGAACATTTATTTGGGACTTTTGATTGCAGCCTAGAATTCCTATTAACTGTAATTGTATTAGATTACATAACAGGGTTGATGTGTGGTTGGTATAATCATGATCTGGAATCGAACAAGGCAACAAGAGGACTATTCAAGAAGATGTTCATATTCATTTATATTATTATTGCACATCGACTTGATGTGATGTTGAAAGTAGATTACATCCGAATTGGAGTTTGTTATATGTATGCTGTTGGAGAAGTTCTCTCTATTATGGAGAATGGAACCAAGTTAGGGTTGCCAGTACCAACACCAATACAGAAAGCATTGAAGATATTGAATGAGACAGTTGAAATTTCAGATGACAATGTTGATAACTCGAACATTGACGGAAAGGTATAGCCCCCCCATTGTGGATAAGTGGATAACTTTATCAGGACGAATAAGGGTAACCTCGAAA